>CAJICH010000039.1_pt1 | contig 19322 bp, 18 predicted proteins | sample 9199591 | NCBI WGS metagenome assembly CAJICH01 (sample SAMEA7708332, study PRJEB35096) | sediment metagenome | biome: marine neritic benthic zone biome [ENVO:01000025]; feature: sediment [ENVO:00002007]; material: shallow marine sediment [ENVO:03000034] sea grass bed [ENVO_01000059] ...
CCCAGCGTCACCTTGACGGCATTTGCCAGCACATCGACGCCCTTGAGCATGCGGTCGCGGGCATCGGTGTGGAACTTGACGTCTTTAGCAGCCATGTCTGATTGCTCCTGTTAGAAGTCTGTTTCTCGCTCGGCGGCCGCTTCAGGCGGCCTTCGCAGCGGCGGAGTCGGTGACGATGCCGAGGATGTCACTCTCTTTCATGATCAGCAGCTCTTCGCTGTCGATCTTGACCTCGGTGCCCGACCACTTGCCGAACAGGATCCGGTCGCCAGCCTTGACGGCCATCGGGATCAACTCACCGGATTCTTTGCGAGCGCCCTCGCCGACGGCGACGACCTCGCCCTCCTGGGGCTTTTCCTGCGCGGTGTCCGGGATGATCAGCCCGCCCGCGGTCTTCTCTTCGGATTCGACGCGGCGCACCAGCACGCGGTCATGAAGTGGAGTAAAGCTCATGAAAGCGTTTCCTTCTCTCAGCTTGTTCAAAGTTGGTAGTTGGCGCTGCTTCTACAATGGGCAGCTGCGAACTGCGCATCGCTTTAGCACTCACCGGTCGAGAGTGCTAGATGATTTCGGAATCCCGCTGATGATGACAAAGCGTCAATGCGATCCAACACCGGATATTGGCGCGTAGGAGGTTCTCCGCGTTGCCGCGCGAATCTTGAGGCCCAGGGAACTAATCCTTCGGATACGTGCGCCGCTAGACGGATCGCCGCGTCTCACGCGTTAAAACGATGGATACGAGCTTTGAACTATCACCCGAAAAGCGTCGGAGCGGTACGGCCATGAACACCATGCTAGGAGCTATTGCTTTCTCTCTTTTCACGATCACTGTTGGCATTGCACCTGCCGAGGCGCAGGACATCAACATCTACGTCCATGGCGAAGAGGGCACGACCTTTGGGCACGGCTCGGATGGCGAAGGTCATGATCAACATATGCGTGGCCGAGGCGAGCATCACCGCGGGGGCCACGGCATGCACCATGGTCGTGGTCATCACGGCCTAGGTCCTGGACCTGACCATGGAAAGGCTGGGACACATCACGGAAGAGACCATGGTGGTCGAATGGGGCGCCGTAGAGGTGTGGATCGGGTGCTCAGATTGATCGAACTCTACGACCTAGACCAAGACGAAAGGGTTACGCAGGCTGAGATAAATCAAGCCCGGAACGACCGGCTCGCCGAATTCGACAGTGACGGCAATGGCACGTTGTCACTTCGGGAGTATGAGTTGCTCTGGCTCGACGCAATGCGAGAGCGCATGGTTGATCGCTTCCAGTCTCATGACGACGACGGACTAGTCACAGTCGAAGAATTCTCTAAGCGCACGTCTTATTTGGTGATGCGGCGAGACCGAAACCAGGATGGAGCAATCAGCCTCGACGATATCCGCCGTGACAATCACGGGAATCGCGCGATGCGTGATCGGAACGAGTAACCTGCGAAAATGACCATTGGCGGCGGGACTTCCTTTCCAGATATCTCGTCCACCCTGCGTTCGCTTCGAAAAAACGATCTAGTGAGGCGCTTTTTGCGACCACCGGATTGCAACGTAGGTCAGACCTTGGGCGCTCCCGTTGAGCCTCTCACTCCGCCGCGTCGACTTTGTCCTGCGTTTTCGTTTCAAAATCCTCGGCGTCATGGCGCTCACGGAGCTGTTCGTGCGGTTCGCCGCGCACGCGGTTCACCATGCGGCCGCGCTTGACAGGTGCGCGGGCGTGGATCTCCTCGGCCCAGCGCAGCGCATTGGTGTAGGACCTGGCATCAAGGAACTTCTCCGCCCCGTACTGGTCGAAGATGACGAGTCCGCCATACCAGGGCCAGCTCGCCATATCGGCGATCGTGTATTCGCCGCCGCATAGATAGCGATTGTCGGCCAGGCGCTGATCGAGCACGTCGAGCTGACGCTTGGTCTCCATCGTGTATCGGTCAATGGGATATTGCTGCTTCTCCTCTGCGTAGGCGTAGAAATGGCCGAAGCCGCCGCCGAGATAAGGGGTGCTGCCGATCTGCCAGAACAGCCAGGAGAGGCATTCCGGCCGCTTGGCCGGATCGCTGGGTAGGAACTCACCGAATTTCTCCGCCAGATACAGCAGAATCGCACCTGACTCGAAGACCCGGGTTGGCGGATTGGTGCTGTGATCCATCAGGGCCGGGATCTTTGAATTCGGGTTCACCGCAACGAAGCCGCTGCCGAATTGGTCGCCGTCGCGGATGCGGATCAGCCAGGCATCGTATTCAGCACCCGCATGGCCGCGCGCCAGCAACTCCTCCAGCAGCACCGTGACTTTCACGCCGTTCGGGGTGCCGAGCGAATAGAGCTGCAGCGGGTGCTTGCCGACGGGCAGCTCCTTGTCGTGGGTCGCGCCTGCGATAGGGCGGTTGGTCTTGGTAAACTGCCCCTGCTTCTGGCCTTCCCATCGCCAGACGTTCGGCGGCGAGTAGGTCTTCGTCATAGTGCGAACTCCGTTCCGGATGGCATGGCAGCGATCTGCGGTACCATATGAGAGGGTGCCGTGGCGATTGAAACCATTTTGAGACGTATGATGATCGACAGAAGGCAGGCGGCTAAATCGGCACTTCGCGCAGTGACTTGAGCCGAGGCACGCCAGAATTCCCTGGATCATAGCTTGAATGGATGCAAAGCGTGCCGGACCGATCCGGTGCTGAGGTAGAGCAATGAAACATCATCCGATGTTCGGGCTACTCATTGCCACGTTTGGTGTGCTGGTCCTCACGCCGGACGTGCTGTTCATGCGCTTGTCGAGAATGGATGCTTTCCAAATGATGGCATGGCGCGGTTTTCTCATGGGCGCAGTGCTAGTCCTCGCCTGGTTCGTGTTGGACGGTCGCAGCAAGCGGGCAGACCTTCTCGCTCTCGCTTCGGGAGCAGGTGTTACCGTCGTCTTGTGTCACATAGCCAATTCAACACTCTTTAACGTCGGTATCGCCTACGCCCCGGTATCTGTCGTGCTATTTGGCGCCGCCACGGTTCCGGTTTTCTCCGCGATTGCGGCGTATTTGCTGGCCGGAGAAAAAGTTGGCCGTGCGACCTGGGTCACGATCGCCTTAGTACTCGTGGGAATCGGCATCGCCGTCCTCGGCGACGGTGAGGCGGGTATCGGCCTCAACTCGGCCTCCCTGATTGGGGCCGTTGCAGGGCTCGGTGTCGCGATCGCGTTCTCGCTCAGTTTTGTTGTTCTTCGTTCCCATCGGTCACTGGCAATCCTGCCAACGATTGGGCTCGGCGCATTGCTCTCCGGCTGCCTTGGTCTGATATTGACCGGCCCGGCGGCAGCCTTTGACGGCGCCGTCTGGGCAATCGCGATTTCGGGCGCGCTCCTGCTGCCTATTTCATTTTTCGCCATCTCTCTCGCAACGCGCCACACTCATCCATCGAATGTCAGCCTGATACTGTTGCTAGAGACCGTCCTTGGACCCGCTTGGGTCTGGTACGGAATCGGTGAGCGGCCGACCCCACAGATGCTCTTTGGAGGTGCAATCGTTGTACTCAGCCTTGCGGCATATTTGCTCTACATGAGACGCACGATGCCGGAGACCATACCGCCGGTCACATCTCGAAGCGCCAATGGAGGACCGAGCCGTGCCGCTTAATCGCGCTGCACGCCTGGTTCCCTACAGACCGCATCAGCGCCCGAAGCACGCGCCCGCCAATCCACGAAACTCTACTGAGAATTGGCCCAAAAAAGGGGGCTGGACACCGGCCAAGAGGGGACGGTTTCGTGCCGTTTCAGCCACGCATATCCGGACGGGCCCGCACCTTATTTTGCTTTCCATGGCCAGGGCCGAAGAGGCACACTGTCGGAACAGTGGCAGGCGATAAAGGATGCTGCGTCAGACGCTGTGATCCGAGAAGGCGGGGCCATCACCTATCACCACGCTGTCGGCCGCGACCATCAGAAGTGGCATGAACGTCAAAGGTCGGCGCTCTTCGGCGACATCCTCGCCACCTGCGAGAAGCGGTTCGAACCAAAAGCGATCCTGAACCCGGGTTTGATCCTGCGCTAGATTGGAGTGATTTCATCAAGTCTTCCGAATTCAGAGTTTGTGCGACAATGCAAAGCACGCCACTGATGGGCCAAGTACCATGAAAAAGAAGATCGAAGGTTCCGGGCTGACGAAGGTTTGGGCCACCACGATTTCATTGGAGGACTTCAAGGCTCATCCTGAGGAAATAGCTAAGATGTTCGCGGACGCGAGCTCAGGCTCAACGGAGAGTCAACTAGTCGATGCTTTCTTGAGCGAGATGCGGGATTTCCTCAAGGTTAACGGGCTCCCGAACGATGATTCTCTTTTTATAATCACGGACAACGATGGCAACTGGAGACATTCAACCTGCGATCTGGATTTTCAAAGCATGGCGGGTCAGGGCGAATTTACCCGGCCGTCATTTTACATTCAGAAGAGAAACGAGCGGTTCACAAAAGAGCGGTTCGCCGCCGAGGCCATTCGAGCTGATTGGCGTTTAGGTCTTGCATCGACGCGCGACGAGATCGCGGAGGCTGCTATGCATTTGGGTGCGACGATGGTCCGCTACGCATGGAAATTCAAGCACGAGCTCGCTGCGCTGGAAGGTTACAGGGGTCGAAGTGGCCGCAAATTGGGACAACCGGCGGCCGTGGAGGCACGCCGCGAGCAAGGGCGAAAGAGTTACCGGATCGTGGTTAGGGAAGCGCGGCGAATCAGTGCCGAGAACGCCGAAGATCGAATGAATGACTCAAAGCTCGCGCGAAAGATTCAAAGCGCCAAGATACCGGAACTCATCGGCACGCAAGGCCGAACAATGAGCATCAGCGCAATCCGAAAACATATTGCGCAGGCACGCGCGCAAGGCAAATTGCCTGCCCGATAAGTTTTCTTACCCCGTCTGCCACTATCCTGACTGATAGTGGCAAATCGGGCGCCCAAACTCCGAATCGACGCCACGCGATTCGGAGCCCGTAGGTGCCTGATCATATGAACCCCGATCGATTGCTTCGCCGTCACGAGGTCGAAGCCGAGTTCGGAATCTCCAAGCGATACTTGGAGATCGCGGCCATGCGAGGCGACGGGCCGCCGATGGTTAGATTTTCCAGAGTCGTGTACTATCGCGTTGGCGATATCAGCGACTGGATATCGGCCCACCGCATCGATCCGGCTCCGTCGTCGGGGGCGGTGAAGTGACCGGCCTCCCACGACCACGCAAAGAGCCGTTGCCGATTCCTCGGCTCGGATCCGACCGAGTGCGACGGGTTTCCGATTTGATCGCTTTCGCGATCTTCGAGCTTAGAAGGTCAGATTCACCAGGGCGACTGAGTGGGGAGCTGGCATTCCTTTGGCGTTACCGACTGGGGCCAATCGAGCGCTTTTTCCTGTTGTGCGTTGCCGTCCAAGCTGCCGACGCATCGGACCGACGGGCGCTGATTGGAATCTTTCGGCCAGGCTCAGACCCCAGGCGGCTCAGATGCACTACGTGCTCACCTCTTTCTCGTGGCCGATCAAGAGCAATCCCCAAGAAACAACCACTCCATCGCAGGCGCTATAGGAGGCAGAAATGCGCGATTAAAACGAGAAGAAAGGGCGAGCGAAACCCGAAACTGAAGCATCCTCCGAAGTCAGCGATCGCGAAGAGACGCCTGCAGAGCAAGCGGAGCCGATCCGACCTCTCGGGCACCTTCAAGGAACGGCTTATCTGATCTCGGCGTCGGGTGAGCTTCGGGCCATCCGCGTGGAAAATCTTGAGCGCGGGATCGGCGTCGAAGAGCTATTTCTAGGTCCGGAGGCCTCTTCTCGCGAATGGGCCGTGAAGCGGTTCGGCGGGCGAGACGTGAAACTTTGGAGCGCTGCTGGGCAATGGCTCGTGAAAGAATGCGTCGCCGCTGGCATCATCGATCCGACCGAATGCGAGCTGCGCGGCCGCGGCGTCTGGCGGGACGCACAAGGAAAAGCAATCGCTCACTGTGGCGACGTGCTTGTAGATGGTTCCGGGTGTGCGCATCCGCTCGGGATTGCCGAAGGCGGTCTGCTCTGGTTAGCGAAACCTGAGATCGAACGGCCTTCGCAGGCTTGGGCCGATACCGATGATCTGATGAGTCTCTTCCAAATGATCCAATTTCTCTGGAATTTCGAGGGTCGTCACGACGCTGAAATCATTGCGGGGTGGGCGGCCGGCGCTATGCTTGGCGGCTTCCCGCGAATTCGTCCAACGTTGGTTCTGAGCGGCAAGCGCGGAACTGGGAAGTCGGAGTTAATGTCCATTCTCTCCGCGTTCCTTGGCCCAATGGCTCTGCCGGTTTGCAACGACGTGACGGAAGCCGGGTTGCGGCAGACGACGAATGGCGAAGCGCGCACCGTGCTAATCGATGAAGCAGAAGGCGGATTAGAGGACCCCAGAAGGATGTCGGATGTCCTCGCATTGTTACGGCGGCGATACGGCGCCGATGGCGGACGAACTTTACGCGGGCGTGCCGATCACTCGCCAATCAGCTTCATGTCTACCGGTTCTGCAGTCCTTGCCGCGATCTCTGCGCCACCGATGTCGGCGGCGGATGCATCGCGGTCGGTTCGGATCGAGCTCGGCCCATTACCCTTGCGGGCAAACGCAGCGACCGCCTCCAGGATGCTGGTGGAATTGACGGCTGAAGCGAAATCGTTGGCTGCGCCCACACTGCGTAGACTCCTTATGCGGTCGCCGAATTGGGACGCAATCGAGAATGAATTCCGCACCCTTGCAGTCGAACTCGGTGCAGACCACCGCGAAGCAGCGACGACAGCGGCGGTTGCGACAGGTCGATTTTTCCTGATGAACGAGGGTTCGATCTCTGAAGAGGTCCGCGTCGAGACAAAGAGCTTTCTCGAAACGCTAATCGCGCGGTTGAAGAGTGACGAGAACGCGTCTGATGGTGACGCTTGCCTCCAGCATCTTCTTGGCTCTGTCGTCCATGTTGAACATGGTGTTCACCTATCGATTGCGGAGCTCATTTCCGATTCGATTCGCGACGGCGACGATCTAAACAAGATCAAAAGAAGCGCATTGGGTCGCGTTGGTTTACGCCTCTCGAACGGACAATCTGCCCTTTTCGTTGCGTCGGGCCCACATCCGCAACTCACTCGAATCTTCTTGGATACGCGCTGGCGCCAGGGAGCGCATCGTGCAGCCTTGAAGTCGCTACCCGGCGCCACCCTCCCGAAAGACCCAATCAGGATCGGCGCTAGCAAGATCCGCGCCGTCCGAATTCTGATGGAAGCCCTGACCTTTTTCGAAGACGATGGCTGACGCCCATATCCCAATTGTCCCATGGCCGTCCCGCGCAACGTACTGATGCCGCGATCCTTTCTCGGATCGGGACGATACACGCAAGAGACCTGCCTTGCTCTTGCGTATGATTCATTAGTATCTAACGACTCCGTCCCAAGAGATCAGAAAAGCAATCAATTCAATGAATTGAGAGGGACGGTCATTGGGACCGAGGTTGAACTCTCCCCCCAACTCGAAGCCAGTCTTACACCGGGGGAGGGGCGGGTCGGTTTTCTAAGGAGGCTAAGATGGGGACCAGTGAGGCGGTTCTCACACAGAGATTTTTTCTTCCCGTACCAAGATTCATACGCCCTTTCCAACTCTCACAGGCACGAGCGAGCCCGCTCCGAGAAACCCCACAAGACACCCAGAGATTTAGCAGCGATTTCAGCGCCTTATGCCCATTGAAATCGACACGCCGTCAGCAAGTAAAACAGCATTTTAAGCAGCTAGTTTTCCGATGAATTTTTCCTGAACGCCAGCTCAAGAGTAACCTGAAGCACATGTGGCGACGACTGTCTGTCTGGTATCACTCTGGCACAGGCGGTTCCGTTTCTGTGTACGCCGCGACGTCAGCGCCATCCGTACCGTCCGCTAAGATGAACCAATCACCAATCTCCTGTGAGGTCATGAAGACGGTCTGCGGGTGCGCCAGGAGAATATCGAGCACCTTTTCAAAGTTATAAGCGATGTGGGGGACGCCAATGATATGCGGGTGGAGGCCGAACGTGAGCACCCGTGGGTTCTGCTCTGTCTCGCGCTCGAAGACCGCCAACGTCGCCTCGAACCGCTTGAAAAGCTCATCGGTTGATGCGTTCGCGATCGCGTAGATTGGAACGTCATTGAGCTCCAAAGCGTAGGGCAGTCCAACCATGGGCCCATGCTTTGTTCGGATCCAGAACGGTAGATCGTCGATCACCCAGTCATGGAGGAATTCGATTCCGTTCGCCTTTAGCAAATCGACGGTGTCATGAGTTTCGCCCAAACCCGGACCGAGCCATGACCTGACCCGCATCCCATCGCAGGCCTTTAGTCGGTCGAGGCAACGACGGATCACCTCTGCCTCGTCCTCAGCCTGTTTCAGCGATTGCTGGAACCATCCATGGCCGACCAGCTCCCACTTCGCCTTCACGATCTCGTTCATCAAATCCGGATAGACATCTGCGACTTGCGCATTCATCAGAGCTGAAACACGAACCCCACGCTCACCAACCATCTCCATGAACCGAGGCATTCCGGCGCGCATGCCGTATTCGACCCAAGAGTAGTTTGGGACATCCGGTGGCTCCATTTGGGCCCCATGTGGCGGCGGCAAGACGCCGCGCGGCATCGGACGGTCGAACGGCCAGTATTCGACGTTCATGCATAGATTGACGATGATCGGTTTGCCCATTGGCGGCTCGAGCCGCTTGCGCCGGCTCGACATCTGATAAGGGACACGTGGATTGGACCACATCGCTAGGCTCCTTCGATCATTCGCTCTTGGCGCCAGTCAATCGGCCGTGCGGTCGGGCACCATCAAGTCGACGAGGCGTGTGACATTCGGAAGATTCTCCAGATTGCCTACCGCGGCGACCAGTGCCTCTGCCTGCTCCGGATTCGGCGCGCCCGTAGACCGAGCACAATTCCCATGGAACTTCTCCAAAACCGCTTTGCGGATCATCGGTTTCGTCGGCGCACCATAGACGTCATCGAGCTTTAGGCTTTGCACGCTGCCGTCGCGCAGGGTCATTTCAATTCCGATCGGCGTGAGCGCGTTTGGGTCGCCTGGGACCGCTTCCACTTTGATCGCGCTGGCGAGTTTTTGCCTTTCGGGATCGCTATAGGCCTCTTCCGTGAAATCTTCTGGTCCTATCGTCCCGCGCAAGAGCGCGCAGGCAGCTACATAAGCGGCGCAGAGCCGCGCGTAGTTGATGTCCATCTCCGTCTTCAAGGGTCGACCGACCAGGTGGTTGACCAACGGCGGCACGCGCGCCGTGATCCCATCGATTTCGGTCGCCTCGATATCCAACGACCGCTGAAGCGTCAGGCAACCATCAACGATCCCATGCGTTGCCCGGCCGGTCGGGTAAGGCTTGTAGGCCAGCTCGTCGATGCGCCAAACCTTGCCCAGCGTAGCCACGACCGCCCCTGGGTCGCCGCCATCCTCAATCAGGCGGTAGTAACCGAACGGGCCTTCAAGGATGTTCACTGGCCCGGTGAAACCGTCGGCAGCCAAATCGCAGGCAACGACCGCGTTTCGGGCATTGAAACCCATCTGCATCGCCAGCATCAGCGAGCCTTCGGTATGCGCCTGCATCGTGCCGCCCATTTGGCCGTAGGCGAGCGAGAACGCGTTGACGAGCTGAGACCGCTCCAGCTCCATGAGCTTACCGAGCGCGGCGACTCCGCCAAACGCGCCCGCCGTCGCCGGACGGAAGAACCGAAGGCCGGAGATCGATGCTACCCCGATACCGGCGGCGACATCCACGCCAAGCGCGACCGCTTCGATCAGCCTGCGCCCAGATACGCCGACCGCTCGTTCGGCTCCGGCCAATGCGACCGGCAATACGACGGTCATGACATGGGCGACAGCGGCTTCGTGCAGACAGTCGAATTCCGAGTTGTGCGTCTGGTAAGCATTGCAGAACGCCGCCGATTGTGCAGGCAAGCGCTGCCCCGTCGCCCAAACGCGGGCGTCGTCACCTCGACCAGCCTTAGCGAGTGAGCCGGTCAATTCCCGCACCATCGGCCCGCTGCTACCACCAATCCCGACGCCGAGCGTGTCGAGGATGAACGACTTGGCGTTCTCGACCGTGCGGGGATCCAGGTCGTCAAAGCTCGACCCGACCACATGAGCTGCAAAGTCATGGATGGCGTCAGCCATTTAAGGATCCGGTTTGAGCGTGATCTGGATCACCGGCCAGCGCCAAGCCCTCAGTTTGCGTAGTCTGGTTCGTTGCGGTCTAGAATCCGCTTCAGCGCATCGAAATGCCACTCTGCGTTTGACTTGTCGCCATAACGGGTGCGTTCGCCCCGGAAAGCCTCGTTGGTTTTCTCAATGATCGGCTCGGGCAACTCGCGCAGCGGCTGGTTGGTCCACATGGCGTAGAGCTGTACTTGTGCGACGCGCTCGAGATAGTAGAGCCGGTCATAGGCCTCGGCGATGTTCCGACCGACTGTCAGGGCACCGTGATTGGCCATCAGCATAATCGTGCTGTCACCGCACACCTTGGCGAGGCGCGCGCCCTCCGCGGGATTTAATCCAGGCCCGTCATATGCCTCGTCGTAGCAGGTGCGCATCATCGTTCCGAGCTCGGTTTGCCCGATGGGCTTGATGTGCTGATCCTGCAGCCGTGTGAGCGCGCTCGCAAAAGGCATATGCGTATGGAACACAGCCTCCGCGGTCGCTAGATCGCGATGCATTGGCGCGTGGATGCAGTAGGCCGATCGCTCAACGATGCCCTCGCCTCGCTTTACCTCGCCATCATAGTCAACTTCCATGAAACAGCTTGCGGTCACCTCAGACCAATGGGTTCCCCAGGGGATCTGATAGTAGCGATCGGGATCTCCCGGCACTCGGGCGGTCAGATGGTTGAAGATTCCCTCATGCAGGCCGTGCATCACGGCGCACCGGTGCGCTGCGGCAAGGTCGACGCGGACTTGCCATTGCTCTTCGGTGTGGCCGTCGCTCTGGGTCGTCGATTGTTCAATGTTCATCGTGTCCTCCCGCATGGCCGTTGGGTGATCTCCAACACTCCGACCACACTGACGAGCGGTCAATGCCGATGTTCGGTTATCAGTGTGATGATCGCGTCAGTTCGCGATGGGCGTTCCCGAAAACTCGTTCTTAGCGCTTCAAATTCGGCTATCGGCCCTGAGCGGACCTTCGCGAGCACCCCACAATGCTGCGATCGCATTCCCGTTTGCGGACATTCGTTGCGAGCGCGAGCTCTCTTGAGCGGCTAGGGTCTGCGGGGCGGTCCATTCCTGTCGTTCGGTCGCCGATGGCTCTCGCGAATGTCTCGCCCGCTGCTAGTTGCCCTCAGTCTCCACCTGCCCTTCGATCATTGTCGCCAATTTAAACTCCGCACAGGGGAGCAAATTCCCTTCATTAGTCGTCTAGACCTTGCCGGAGGTCGAATGAGTGTCCGCAATCGCCCCAAACACACGCGATGGCGTTGCCGGCATATCGATATGCCGGATACCAAGGGGCGCGAGCGCATCCATCACCGCATTCATCACGGTTTGTGGCGCGCCGATCGTGCCGGCCTGTCCGGCGCCCTTCGAGCCGATCGGGTTGGCCGTCGTCGGAATCTCGACGAAGCGGATGTCGAAGCTGGGCAGATTGTCACCGCGCGGCAGGGTGTAATCCATGAAACTGGCCGAGAGCAGTTCTCCGGATTGGGAATCGTAGACGACGCCTTCCATCAATGCCTGGCCGATGCCCTGAGCCAGGCCACCATGAACCTGCCCCTCGGTCAGCAGCGGATTGACCAGCGTGCCGTAATCATCGACGGCCAAATAGCTCTCCAGGGTAGTGCGGCCAGTCGCGGGGTCGATCTCCACCTCGGCCACATGACAGCCGTTCGGGTAAGTGAAGATGTCCGAGCGATTGTCGCCATGTCCCTTCAAGGGGCCCTCACCCGCCATCTCGCGCGATGCCCAAGCGACTGCGAGAAGATCGACTGCTTGTCCTTCGCCGCGCTGCGGCCGGAATGCACCCTTGGAATAGGCGACCTCGTTAACAGGCCACTGCAGTAGCCGCGCCGCGGTCGGCTTCGCCTTGGCCAGCACGTCCTCGATCGCGAGCAACAGAGCCGTTCCGCCCATATGGAGCGAGCGCGCACCGCCGTGGCCGCCGCCGCGCGGCACTGTGGCCGTGTCGCCCTGTACCAGGCGGAACGCCTCGAGCGGCAGACTTAGGTGCTCGGCTGCCAGTTGCGCGAAGCTGGTCTCGTGACCCTGTCCGATCGAATGCGTGCCGAGCGCCAGTTCGATCTTCCCGTCGTCCCCGAAGCGAACCCATGCCTTTTCGCCCGGTTGGCCTCAGGCAGTCTCAAGGAAACAACCGATGCCGATCCCCCGCAGCATGCCGCGAGTGCGGGCCTCGGCCTTGCGGGCGTCAGTGCCAACGAAATCGGCAGCCTCGAGCGCACGATCGAGATTGCCGCGAAAGTCCCCGGAATCAATCTGTTGACCCAGTGCGGTGCGATGTGGAAACGCCGCAATCAGATTGCGCCGCCGCAAATCGACCCGATCCATCCCCAGACCGGCTGCCGCGACATCGATCAAGCGCTCGATAATGTAGTTCGCCTCTGGCTTTCCCGCCCCGCGATAGGCATCGACCGGCGTCGTGTTGGTGAAAACCCCCGTCACATCCATGGAAATCGCCGGGATGTCATAAAGCCCGCCCATCGCTGTCGACGGCGCGTTAGTCGAGCTGCCAGGGCCATTGCACGAGACATATGCCCCAAGGTCCGCCAGAGTCTCGACCTGTAGCGCCAGGAACTGGCCCTCGCGGTCTAGGCCGAGCCGCGCTGTCGTAACATTGGCGCGGCCATGCGCGGCGGCAGTGAAATCCTCGATCCGCTCAGCATTCCAATGGATGGGCCGCTCAAAGCGCCGCGCCGCCCAGAGCAGCATGGCGTGTTCCGGGTAGGGAATGTTCTTGATCCCGAACCCACCGCCGACCTCGGGCGCTCGAACGCGCAAGCGATCCGGCGGGATGCCGAGCACGCTCTCGGCAAGCTCATTTCGGATCTTATGGACGGATGAAGCGCTGGCCACCAACTCGTAACTGTTGGATGCAGCATCCCATGTCGCGAAGGCGCAACGCGGTTCGACCGGCGCCGGGCAAAGTCGATTGTTCACCAATTCAAGTGTGACAACGTGATCGGCGGCATGGAGCGCCGCCTCGGTCGCATCGAAATCGCCTTTGCGGAATCGGTAGGCTTGGTTACCTGGCGCTTCTGCCCAGATCTGCGTGGCGCCCTTTTGGATTGCTGTCTCGGGACTGACGACCGCGGGGACTGTCTCATAGTCCACGTCGACCAGTTCTACAGCGTCGGCCACCGCGTAGCGGTTCTCGGCTACAATAAAAGCTACAGGATCGCCGACATGCCGAACTCGATCAACGGCGAGCGGCAGGCGGGGCGGCACGTTTGGTCTGCCACCGGTGTTGAAGACCAGATTGCAGGGAAACGAACCCAGCCCGTCCGCTGCCAGATCGGCCACACTGAAGACGCCGAGAATCCCGTCAACCGCTACCGCTTCGGTGGTCGAAATAGCGTTGATCTTGGCATGGGCATACGGCGAGCGCACGACATGCAGCACCAGTGACCCCGCTGGCACCAAGTCGTCAACGAACTGCGCCGCACCGGTCAGCAGGCGCGAATCCTCGAACCGCCTTAGCCCCCGCGGATCGCCGGATGGATTGTCGATCACTCGGTAGGTAATCAACGTCTATACGCCTCCGCCGGACGGTCCGTCGTCGCTGCGTATCGGATACGACCCTACACTCCGCGTCAAATGCCGTAGCTCACGCTTTCGGCCCAGAGCTGCCCTCCGGACTGAATCTACGAATGTCCGTTGAGTACTCCAACATAGGCCAATGTATTGAAGGCCAGGAGCGCGTGCCTTTGACCCAAATCGGATCTTCGGTGCCTTGAAGGCAGCGACCGTTGCCTACGTCTAGCAACCTGGAGGGCGATTGCAGGATTTCAACCTAAATGCGGACATCTGATAAGCTGCATGCGGGAATCTTGGATTGATCGTCACCCAAGTCGGCCTTGATCCGGAGGAGGGAAAGTAATGGGGAATGCCGAACACATTGGAGGAAGATATGACAGTCGTTGCGCACACAATGGCCAGGCCCCACCCGGGCAAGCGCCTGATGGCAGAGAACAGAGCCCGACAACTCGGAGGAATCTACTCCAGGCACGGGGCCTCCGTGAAGGTTGCCAGCGTGATTTCCGGCCCTAATACCGGCTGTGTCGTGCTCCTCCGCGGCTACGCGGATTTCCGCGCAGCGGTGAAGGCGTTTCAAGCAATCAACAACGATCCGGCTCACACCGAGTTCTGGCGTGAGCGTGAAGCGAATCCCGGCGCCGATATCGTGGTTGCGCGAGACATTCTTAGGACTGTCCATGGTGATACTCAGTGGGACACGCACCCCTGTTCGCACGTTCGCCAATACGCGCTCGCCCGGGACAAGGTGGCCGATGCGATGAAACTTCTCACACAGGCCTCAAAGCTTGTGTCCAAGGCAGACGTTCAAGTCGTTGGTCTGCTGCCAGTCACGGGCGAGAACCTGAGCAGCATGACGTTGTCGTACCAGTTCCGCTCGGTAGACCATTGGGCGGAGGTGCTGGATACCGTGGGGACGTCCGATGAGTTTCAGGCTATCGTCGCGAGGGCAGCGAAGTTTGGAACACTTGGCTCGGCGTTCACGGTGATGCCCCTTTAGAGCAAAACCGGATCAGACTGTGTCGGTTTGAAACTGTTTTGGTCTAGGGACTCGCCCGCGGCGTGGGTGACGCCCATCGCGATCACCTTCTGGCGTTGGTTCTCGCCAGTGGGCGGGTTATTCTCTGGCCGAGGCTGTGTGGAAATTCGATTGCGCGACTCGTGGTCTTGGGCGGATAACCGATGAGCTGATCGTCGGCACGCATTTTGGCCGATTCCCGGCACTTGGGATCGAAGTCTTTTTTGGGTCCGTCACTAACTGCCGCGAACGGCCCTCAGCCGACTTCGCCATGCCGACGCGATGCTGCAGTGCACTCTCCCCATTGCTGCCGTTGATGGTCGGCGCGGCATTGCGATCGGCTGGACAGTGGCTGGGGGAAGCAAAGCTGCCGTAGATCGAATGCCAAGTGGTCCTTCCGACTCCTGATCTCAGACTGTGTCTGCGAAGAACACGGGCCGGATCACCCGAACCGTGATTGCTCCGATCCCCGAGAGAACCAACGCGAGGACAAAGAGCCAGCCCAGGAACGGGATCAACCCGATGATCCCGGCCACCAGCGCGCCGAGGCCCGCAGCCATTGCCCGGTCACCGATGCTGTCCGGTTCCTGCCTGCCAAACGCCAGCATCAGGCCGACCCCAAAGGCATAGGTCGCAACAACGTAACCAGCAAATCCGCCGACGAGCGCCAGCAGCACCATCGCCGGGGTCAGGAGCAGCCCGATGATCGTCATCGCAAACAGTACGCCCGCTCCTATCACCGCTGATTGTGTCAGAAAGCCCAGCCACAAAGTGTGGAACGGCCGCGCCAAAACCTGCCGCCGCATCTCAGCCAGCCTCTCCGGCACCAGAGCCGCAATCAGCGCTGCCAGCGCGGCAACTACGATCACTCCCAAGAGGAACCCGGCGATCACCCGACGCCAGCTCGGCGGCCGCGGCCCATCCCATTCCTCGATCTCGCGCCGCTCGATTCGGTCAGCGGGCACCACCCGCTCGGGCACCTCCAGTTTGCCCGGCTCCTCTTCATAGATAATCAGTCGCCCAGCAATCGCGGCCGCTTCACCCCAGTCCACCTTCTGTGCCGCGAGGCTCACATCGCCCGCCACCGCCGCATCGAAGGCGACATTCTCACCGGCCACCATCGCATAGCCTCCGATTGGGCCGCCTAGCCGCACCTCGGACCCGGCGATCCGCAAATCGCCGCCAATGCGCGCCACAGACACGGCGCGCCCGGCTACGGTCGCATCCCCGGAAACATCGCCTCGAAGCGTAACCTCTTCGCCCGCCGCATGGGCATCGCCGCGCACCGCACCTTCCATGGTGATCTCGCGGCCCGCCAGATACGCCGACCCCGTGATGTCAGTCCTCCCCACCACACTCTCGCCCGCCATAAACAGATCATCCGTCCCGGTCGCATCATGGCTCAGCGACCGCCCGGCGTGAAACGAGTCTCCCCCGAAGTCGAAAGAGGCCGGATTGTCTTCCGCCCAGACGGGCATCGCGAACAGGCCTGCCACCAGAATCAGAAGAATCCGCGCCATGGTTTGTCTCCCCAGAATTACGCGTGACACCTTACGGTTGGCTGAACGCCCCGCCCTGCGCCAAATCAATCGTCGTTCTCCAAGTGGAATACCTCCTGCCGGATCGCTGCTGCTTTATTTAAGGATCACGCCTCCCGCGCATACTATGCCGTTGTTTAGTTTGCCGGACCGTGAAGACTGTGACTGATTTCCTTTCCTTGCCGCGGGGATGCGCGTTGCTTCGATACATTGGAAGGGCTAGATGTGGCCGCTCGAACGAGCACTCCCGCCCGCTGCGATTCACCCGAGAAAGTGACCTCGCCCGCCCTCCCGGCTTTTCGCGTATGCCTGGGTATGCCACTCCTATCCCGGCTTCCTCGACACCAGGAACAGCGTCCGTCCGTTTCCCGGCAACCATCGGCGCTCGGTCTGAAGCCCGAGCGTCTCAATCTCGCGGGTCAGCCGGTCGGGCGAGAAAGTCGTCAGCATCGGGAGACGCCCGAATGCACGGCCGATGGGGGCGATGAGCCCAAAGATCCTCAATACGCCGGTTAGGCAGACAGTCGATGTGATGAGCACGCCGCCCGGTTTCAGCATCCCGTGCAGCTTCCTCAGCACCGCTTCCCGGTCCTTCACAAGATGGAGGAGCGACAGCGCGAGAATCACGTCGTAGCTCTCGGGCTCGGCCTCCAGCGCCTCCGCCGAGACCGTCTCGAAGGTTACGTTCTCCACCCCGGCGTCGGCCGCCCGGCGCTTGCCGATGGCGATCATCTCCGGAGAGAAATCCGTCGCCCGGATATGGGCGGCGAAGGGCGCATGGGCAACCGCCATGGTGCCCATGCCGCAGCCCACCTCTAGCACTTCAGCTTCGGGCGAGAGGTAGCTTCGGGTGATCTCGAGCTTTTTCTGGTAGACCGCCTCGTCAGGCACTGGACGACGCGAGTACCTCTCGGCAATCCGGTCCCAGAAGCGGGTATCGCGGGTTTGGGTCATAGTGGTCATTGTGCAGTCTCCAAGGGTTTCCGGCCAGTCACGGCAAGGCTCAACCGGCCGGGAAGCCCGGCCCCGAGAGGCCGGACCCGTACCGTCGTCAGCCCCGCGCCCTCGAAGAGCGCCCGCGCCGACTTGGGGGTGAATAGATGGGTCCGGCAACGCAGCGACACCGCGGCCCCGGCAAGCCCGGCCCGCGTCAGACAGGCGACGATAAGGCCGCCCGGCCGTGTCACACGCACCATCTCGGCAAGGCCCGTTTCCGGGTCGGCGAGATGTTCGAGCAAATGGGCCGCCCCGGTCGCGTCATACGCCCCGGTCGCGGCGTCGAGATCGGTGATATCGCCCAGCCGGAGTTGGGGCTCCAGAACTGGTTCCAGCCGGGCGCGCGCTTCGAGCAGCATCGCGGGCGAGAGGTCAATCCCGTCGACAATTAGCGGCCCCATCGCGGCGCCGGCTAGGCCGGCCGAGAAGGCGCCCGTGCCTACTCCGCAATCGAAAAACCGCATCGTTTCTAGCCGCGGACGGTAGATGCCGAGGACCTCGCGCCACAGTGCGCTGTAGGCCGCCGGCACGCCGATGCGTTCGATCGTCCGGTGCCAGCCTGGCCCCGCCGCATCATAACGGCGCGTCGCCTCGGCGTGGTTCAGTGGATGGCGGCGAAGGGTGATCTCCCAGGAGCCGAGGCTCCGGGTCAGGTAGGAAATTGGGGCGTGCTGTATGTGGGTCATCGGTCTCGTCCTCGTCGAGACGCAGAGCTATCCAAATACGCGGGCCAGCGGAATTGCGTAAATCCGTCCATCGGATATACGGAAATCCATGAACTGGAGAGACGTCATCTTCGACTGGAACCAGGCCCGCGCCTTCCTCGTCACCGCCGAGGAGGGCTCGCTTTCGGCCGCAGCGAGGGCGCTCGGGCAGACCGAACCGACGCTCTCCCGCCAGGTCGCGGCGCTCGAAGAAGCGCTTGGGGTGACCCTCTTCGAGCGGGTCGGCAAGAGCCTCGAGCTCACCGAGACCGGCCGCGACATTCTCGATCATTTCCGCGGGATGGGCGAGGCGGCCCGCTCGGCCTCGCTCACCGCCTCGGGGCGGTCGGAGGCGGTGGCGGGGCATGTCACCATCACCTCGACCTCGGCCTTCGCCACCACCTATCTTCCCGAAGCGATCAGCCAGCTTCGCGACCTCGCCCCCGGCATCCTGGTCGACATCCTGCCGTCGAACGACCAGCGCGATCTCCGCCGCCGAGAGGCCGATATCGCCATTCGCCACGCACGGCCCACCGAGCCCGAACTCATCGCCACCAAGGTCGGCGAGATCACCGCCCATCTCTTTGCGCGGTCCGACTACATCGATTCCCTCGGTCGCCCCATCACCCCGGAGACCCTCTCTGGTGCGGACTTCATCGGCTTCGACGACCACGAGCGGATGGTCGCGATCCTTGCCGGCCTCGGTATCACGATCCAGCGCGAGAACATCCGGGTCGCGAGCCCCTCCGGCGAGGTCATCGTCGAACTGATGCGCAAGGGTCTCGGGGTAAGCTTTCTCACCCGCGACATGGCGAAGAACTTCCCGGAGCTCGAGATCGTCTGGCCCGAGATGACATCCATCCCGGTGCCCACTTGGCTCGTCACCCACCGAGAATTACGCACCTCCCGCCGCATCCGCCTCGTTTACGACCACCTCTCGGCGTATATTAGGGGGTTGGAGTTCTAGGGGTGGGCAGGCCAAGCCGTTGCTTGCGATGCAGGAAGCCTACATCGTTCGCTTCGTCCGGTCAGTTCGGCCCGTAGCCGTCATTCACTTATGTTGACGACTTCGCGGGCGCAGAACGCCGAACCGGACGTTCGCTGCATCCGCGAAACAGACGTTCGGGCGGAGGTCAGGATTGCTCAGACAAACCTGCCGTTGGCTCAAAAAAACAAATGTCCGGTTCGGTCCCGATTGTTGCCTTTGAGGCTAGGTCAAGAAAGTGTCAGAAGCACGCCTTCCGACGATCTTGCCAAGGTCTTCCCTGGTGGCTTTCAATGCATTGGACAAGCAGCACCTACGGTCGCCAATTAGGACTTTGGC
>CAJICH010000061.1_pt1 | contig 19219 bp, 15 predicted proteins | sample 9199591 | NCBI WGS metagenome assembly CAJICH01 (sample SAMEA7708332, study PRJEB35096) | sediment metagenome | biome: marine neritic benthic zone biome [ENVO:01000025]; feature: sediment [ENVO:00002007]; material: shallow marine sediment [ENVO:03000034] sea grass bed [ENVO_01000059] ...
AACCGGTCTCGCTGGAGACGATGTTGACGGTCGAGACATCGTTGGCCATCAGCGGATAGGGCTTCTCGGTCTTGATGTGGATGGTCAGGTCGTCGACCTTCACCACCGTCTTGCCCTTGGTGTAGGTCGCGAAGGACGAGGGCGAGTTCGGAACGTTCGGCGCGCGCTCGAACGAGCAGACGATGTCGTCGGCATTGAAGTCCGAACCGTCGTGATACTTGACGCCCTGGCGCAGCTTGAACTCCCAGGTCAGGTCGTCCACCGGACCCCATTCGGTCGCCAGACCGGGCTGCAGCTGCTGTTTCTCGTTCTGCAGGATCAGCCGGTCGAACATATGCCGGCTCATGGCGTTGTTGGGGCCCAGATTGTGGAAATGCGGGTCCATCGCCGTCGGCTCGGAGGCCAGACCGATGGTCAGTTCCTCGGCCAGCGCCGGCGCTGAGATCAGCGTCGACGCGGCCAGGATCGCGAGGGAATGTCGGAACGATTTCATGAGCGTACTCCCTAATCGCCGTGCTTTTCGCACGGCTCTGCCGGTATATTCCCCAGTCAAGGCGCCGGGGCGTGACGGGGAGCCTAGTGGGCTTGCAAGGGGTTGAAAACCCTCTTCAACCGTTCCAATCGGCATCCTTGTCCAGCGGGAAGCTAGGACGTGGAATGCGGCTGAAAGGCCAGCGCTCCAGTACCGGTGAAGTGAGACCGGCGGTATCAATCTCGAATACCGTTTCGGGCGGGAACCACGGCAGGAACCCGGCACGGAAATGGCCGCGCGACTTGACGCAGACAGTGCGCACCTCGGCGATGTCGATCCCGAACATCTCGAAAAAGATGGGATCGGCGGTCTGGGTCCGGTCGGAGATCACGACGACCCGGATGCCCCCGATCTGGATAAGCGCCGATGGGCCCAAATGCAGGTGCCGCCCGGCGAAAAGGCCAAGCCGTCCGGTCACTTGGCCGTCATGGAGGGCGATGACGTTGGCCTCGGCCTCGAAGGGCGTGTCCCATTGCTCCCAGGTCTCGTTGCCGCGGGCGCGGTTGAAGCGGGCGGTGAAGGTGTTGCCCGCGCCCTGCGCATGGGCGTCGGCCGCGAGCTCCGGATCGAAGAACGAACCGTAGAGGACGTTCTCGGCTCCAGCCGCATGCAGCGCCGCCAGCAGTTCCGTCGTCCGACCCGATCCACCGCCGCCTGGATTGTCGCCTGCATCCGAGAAGATCACCGGGGGTCCGTCCGTGCGGCGCGCCAAGGCCACCGCCTCGTCAACCGGGGTAAGCGCGCGGACGAAGCGGTGGCGCATGTCCCAGGCACGCGTGGCGATCTCGGCGGCCAGGGCCTCGGCGGCGGCCCGGTCGTCGCGCGCGGTGACCACGACCGAGATGCCGTTCTCGGGCACGTCGGCGAAAATGAAATTTCCGAAGATCGAAACGTTCATGATCGCGCCGGCAAGCTCGGCCTGGCGGCGCTGACCAAAGTCGATCAGCTCGCCATAGGGACCATTGGCCGTCAGCAGTGTGACTGAGGCGGGCGCAAGCGGCAGCTTCACATGCGCGACCTTTGGCCGGGCCAGGCCTGCCAGCGTGCGCCGAAGCGTGAACGCGGCCTCCTCGCCGCGCTCGATCATGTCCACATGAGGGTTGGTGCGGTAGCCGCAGATCAGATCGACCGACGCGCACATGGTGTCGGAGATGTTGCCGTGCAGATCGAGGGTCTGGACGATTGGTACATCCGGGCCGACCCTGTCGCGCACCCGCGCGGCCAACTCTCCGTCCGGGTCGTCCAAGTGGGTCGCCACCATTGCGCCGTGGTGGCAGAGATAGACCGCATCAACGGGCTTCTTGAGGCCATCGAGGATTGTCCGGGAATACTCCTCGAAGACCGCCTCCTCGACCGGTCCGTGCGGGTGGCAGGCGGCCAGGAGCACCGGCACCGGCTGCCACGGCCCGCTCGCGTCCATGGCGCGGACGAACGCGGCGAATTCCACCGCAAGCGATGGCGCGGGTGACCGCGCCTCGGCCATCAGCGCATCGCCACCGAGCCAGGTGAGGCTCTCGAAATCCTCACGCGTCGCCGGCCTTGCATAGCGGTTCGATTCCAGGATCATGCCCATCAGGGCGACGCGGGGTCCGGTTGTCATCTGAGGCTCCTCCCTGTCGCTCGCGATTTGAAGGGGAGCGCGCGCGCATGTCCACCATCAACATTCCGAACGAGCTGCCGGTCGAACTGATTGGACCCGATATATCGGCCTACGCTGCGGGGAATACCGGGATTCCTTACCTTTGGTCGTTTGAGGCGGAGCAACCGGGGCCGCATGTGATGATCTCGGCCATCGTACATGGGAACGAGCCCTGCGGGTCGGTGGCACTCGATTGGCTGTTGTCGCAAGATGTGCGGCCACTGAAGGGCAAGCTGACGCTGGCATTCATGAATTTCGAGGCAGCGGCGCGGTTCGATCCGGCTGATCCCAATGCCTCACGCTGGGTGGACGAGGATCTGAACCGGGTCTGGGCGGACGAGGTTCTGGCCTCGGACCGGGACTCGATCGAGCTGAGGCGTGCCCGCGCGTTGCAGCCGGTGGTCGCGTCAGCAGATTGCCTGCTGGACATCCATTCGATGCAGCAGCCGGCGCCCGCGCTGGCATTGGCTGGCTGGCAGGAGCGCGGAGTGCGTTTGGCCCAGTTGGTGGGGGTGCCGGACAGAATCGTCGTCGACCGCGGCCACGCGGCGGGAATGCGGATGCGCGACCATGGGGCATTCAGCGCCGATGGCGCCGAGGCGGCGGCGTTGCTGCTGGAATGCGGCCAACATTGGGAGGCGCGCTCGGCAGAGTTGGCCAAAGAGGCGGCGGCGCGGTTTCTGACCGGCCTTGGCTTGGTTGGGCCCGAGATCCTGGACGGGCTGGGCGCGCCGGAAGCCGCACCGCAAATGGTTTGGGAAGTGACCGAGGCGGTCACCATCACCGCCGAGCGATACACCCACGCGCAAGCCTTCACGGGTGGCGAGATTATCGAGAGACAAGGAACGCTGCTGGGCCATGATGGCGAGCGGCCGGTCTTCAGTCCTCACGACGACTGCATGCTGGTCATGCCATCAAAGCGGTTGTGGCGAGGGCAGACGGCGGTGCGCCTGGCGCGGCGGAGAGACTAATCCGCGAGCACCGCTTTCTCGTGCGTCATCAGCTAGGCCAAGACCTCGGCGATTGCGCGGTCGATCACCGCGGTGTCGGTTTTTGACTGGCCTGATCCGCACATATGCCCCCAGTCGGTTTCGATGTCGCGATACTCGGCTCCTGGAATCATTGCCGTCTCTTCCCGGCAATCAGCTGGGGTGAAATAAAGATCGGTCGTCGCCGTCATCACCAAGGTTTTGGCCGTGATCCGGCCCAGCGCTTCCGCCAGATCACCGCCGTTGGCCGCGTCATTCGTCATCCAGGTGCGCGCGCAGGTGGTGAGATCGCCCGCATGCCTTGCCAGGAATAGCTTGTCCCAATACCCCTCGAGCCAATCATCGAGTGTCTCGAAGTCCCCGAACGTCTCACGATAGGCCGCCTCGCGATACGCGGCGCGCTTGATCCAGGCCTGGGAATAGGCCCAACCCGCATAGACCCGCCCAGCAGCTTTGAGCCCTGCCTCCGGCGTCTCGTCCGAGCCATAGCGCGGATCTGCTGACAAAGCCGCCAAGACACCTTCGAGGAAGACACGGTTGTGCGGAGTGGTCCGCGCGGTTCCGCAGACGGTCAGCAGACGCCGCACCCGGTCTGGCTGCTCCACGGCCCAGCGATAGCTCTGCTGCGCGCCCATGGACCAGCCGACCGCAAGCGCGATCGGCGCATCGTCGAAGCGATCGGCGAGCAGGCGACGCTGGAGCTCGATATTGTCCGCATGGGTGACGACCGGAAAGTTTGCGGTGTTGGACGGAGACGAGGACGTCCCGTTGCCAAGCATGTTCGGCACGACGATGCACCAGCGTTCCGGGTCGAGGGCCATTCCAGGCCCAATCAGGAAGGCGTTCTGCTCGTGCGTTCCGCCAAACCGAGTCGGATACAGGATCAGGTTGTCGCGCGTCGCGTTCAACCGGCCCCATACCGCATAGCGACACCGCGCTTCGCGTAACCTGCTGCCACTTGCAAGCGGCAGGTCTGTCGTGAAATCAATGACTTCCATCAGAAAAACCTCAGATAGCGGTCGCGCTCCCAGTCCGAGACGTGGTTGAGATAGCTAAGCCACTCCTGCTCCTTGAATTCGGCCCAGGCGGCAAACATTTCGTCGCCGAAAACGGCGCGCGACAGCGGATCCTTCCTGAACGCCTGAACCGCGTCATCCAATGTCTGCGGCAGAATGTCGATCTTGCGCCGTTTTCTTTCGCGCTCGGTGATCAGGTAGAGGTTGTCGGTGTTCGGCGCGCCCGGATCGAGGCCCTCGGTGATCCCCTCGAGCCCGGCGGCGAGACAGAGCGCAGCACCCAAATAGGGATTGCAGGCGCTGTCGGCGGCGCGCAACTCGACCCGCCCGCCGCCTTTTGTAATGCGCATGGCATTGGTGCGGTTATTGTTGCCGTAACAGGCATAGATCGGCGCCCAGGTGAATCCGGACATCGAGCCCTGCTTGACCATCCGCTTGAAGCTGTTCACCTGCGGCGCCACTACCGCCATGATCCCCTGCAGGTGCTTGAGAATTCCAGCCATGAACTGGTAGCCGAGCAGGCTGAGCCCGCAGCCGCGCGGGTCGTCGTCCGCCTTGAACAGGTTCTCGCCGGTCCTTTCATCGGCCAGCGACATGTTGAAATGCGCGCCCGAGCCGGTGCGTTCACCGAACGGTTTCGGCATGAAGCACGCATAGGCCCCGTGCTTGCGGGAAATGGCGTTCGCCATCATCCGGAAGAACACATAGCGGTCTGCCATCGTGCGCGCATCCGCGTAAGCGAAATCGATCTCGACCTGGCCGATCCCGTCCTCGTGGTCGAAGGAATAGACGTCCCAGCCGAGTTCGTTCATGGCGTCCACCAGCTCGCCCAGCCAGTGGATGTTGTCCAGGAGCCGCGTCGTGTCGTAGGCGGGCTTTTCGAGGTGCGCGAGGGCCGAAACCGGCATTCGCCCATCGGGTTCGTCGCGAAAGACGAAAAACTCTGCCTCCATGCCCAGGTTCAGGGTGTAGCCCAGTTCACCGGCACGGGCGATCTGGCGGTTCAGGATATTGCGCGAACAGGCCTCGAAGGGCTTGCCTTCGCACCAGAGATCCGACGGAAACAGCGCGATCTCGGGTTGCCAGGGCAAGATCATGGCCGCGTCCGCATCGGGCATGCAGCAGACTTCCTCATCCTGGATCTCTTGAGGGACCCCATCCAGGGCGGCGCCGGTGAACATTTCGGAGCCCGCCATCATCTGATCCAGATGCGCGATCGGCACGAATTTCGATTTCGACACCCCATGCATGTCAACATAGGACGCGATGCAGGTGGTCACTCCCTTGCCCGATAGGTTGCTCTTCAATGGTTCATGGTCGGTCATTCTGGCACCGGTGCGTCGCTCCCCGGCGGCTTATGCGGCACCGCCATCCGGGCATCCTATGCAGGATTTCTTGCGGTGACGACTCGGATATCGGCATGAACTTGCCCGACGCCTGGGCACAAATCGGGCCGGGTGCGAGGTGCGCAACCGGTTCTAATAAACTCAGAACATCGGGAAAATGGTGCTGCCGGTCAGGATTGAACTGACGGCCTCTCCCTTACCAAGGGAGTGCTCTACCACTGAGCTACGGCAGCGCCGGCGCACGTCATGGCGGGCCTCTGGCGGGCTCGCTGGCGGCGCGGGCCGAGTGATACTGGATCGGCGCCCGAATGCAAGCGCAATGTGCAATCGCAATCTGGACCTTGGCGGCGCGGCCCATTACATGGGTGCGGTCATGGCAAACGGGGGTCAGAAATCCGAAAAGGCCGAGCGCCTGGCCGAGGCACTGCGCGCGAACTTGCGAAAACGCAAGGCGCAAAGCCGGGCGCGCCGGGGCGGGTCCGGCATTGCGGACGGGTCATCAGCGGACGTCTGCACGAAATCTGCGGACAACCGCCCCAAGGAAACCACAACCGGCAGCGATAGCCGGACCAAAGAATAAGAACTACGAAAACGAGCAGGACAGATGGACAAGATTGCGGTGACCGGCGGCAAACCGCTGGAAGGCACTATTGAGATTTCAGGCGCCAAGAACGCCTGCCTGACGCTGATGCCGGCGGCGCTGCTGACCGATCAGCCGCTGACACTGACCAATGCACCCAGGCTTGCGGATATCCAAACCATGACCGAGCTTTTGGCTTCGCTCGGCTGCGAGGTGGCGAACCTTTCGGATGGCCGGGTGATCGCGCTCAACACAGGCGGAATTAACAACCACACGGCGCATTACGACATCGTGCGCAAGATGCGCGCCTCGATCCTGGTTCTGGGGCCGATGCTGGCGCGTGAGGGCCAGGCGCGGGTCTCGCTGCCCGGCGGTTGCGCGATCGGCGCCCGGCCAGTGGACCTGCATTTGACGGGGCTCGAGGCACTGGGGGCCGAACTGAGCCTGGAGGATGGTTATGTAGACGCGCGCGCGCCCAATGGGTTGAAGGGCGCGGTCGTCGAATTTCCCCTCGTCTCGGTGGGCGCGACCGAGAACCTGCTGATGGCGGCGAGCCTGGCCAAGGGCACGACGGTGCTGAAGAATGCCGCGCGCGAACCCGAGATCGGCGATCTGGCGGCCTGCCTGGGCGCCATGGGCGCTCGGATCGATGGGGCCGGTACATCCGAGATCACCATCGAAGGCGTCGATTCGCTGCACGGCTGCACCCACCGGGTGTTGTCGGACCGGGTGGAGTTGGGCACCTATATGCTGGCGCCCGCGATCACCGGGGGCGCGGTCACCCTGAAAGGCGGCAGCCGCGATCTGGTCGGCGCGCTGATCGAGAAGCTGGAACAGTCCGACATCGCGGTGGAGGACGTGCCGGGCGGGCTGCATGTGCGCCGCCGCAACGGCATGATCCGGCCGTTGCATGTGACGACCGAGCCCTTCCCGGGGTTCCCGACCGACCTGCAGGCGCAGATGATGGCGCTGCTGACCCTGGCCACGGGGGAGAGCGTCATTGAAGAGCATATATTCGAGAACCGCTTTATGCACGTGCCCGAGCTTGCCCGGATGGGCGCCGAGATCGAGGTCCATGGCGGGGCCGCGCATATTCACGGCGTCGAAGCTTTGCGCGGCGCGCCGGTTATGGCCACCGACCTGCGCGCTTCGGTCAGCTTGATCCTAGCAGGCTTGGCGGCCGAGGGTGAAACCGTGCTTAGCCGGGTCTATCATCTGGACCGCGGTTACGAGCGGGTCGAGGAGAAGCTGGGCGCCTGCGGGGCTCGGATCGAAAGGATCAAGGGGGACTGAGTGTGAGCCGGGATGCGCGGTTCGAGGACGCGGGCGGCCATCGCCCTCTCAGGCTGAAAGCCGAAAGCGCTGAGGACCTGGAGGTAATGTCGAGCCTGGTCCAGGACGCGGTCGGCAAGATCGGCGACATCTCTTGGCTGCCGAAGAAGCGCCGCCTGATCCTGGCGATGAACCGGTTCCGGTGGGAAGTCCATGTCGGAGCACCGGACGATCAAGCTCCTGCCGAACGGGTGCGCAGCGCCCTGTCGATCGACGGCGTGCTGAAAGTGCGCGCGCGGGGGATCGACCAGTCGGACAAGAGCCGCATTTTCGATCTGTTGGCGTTGAGCTTCGAATGCGGCACAGATGCGGGCGGAACGCTCACGCTCACCCTGGCTGGCGGCGGGGAATTTTCCATCGAGGTCGAGTGCATGGACCTGATGCTCACGGATATGGGCGAGCCCTGGGGCGCGAGGGCTGGCCGGGCGCCCAATCATGACGCCTGATCCAACCAAAGCCGCAGCGGGGCCGAACCTTTAGATCGGCACGAAATCGTCGGCATGCAGATCGTCCGCGCCGACGCCCAACAGCATGATGCTGTCATCCGCGTTGAAGGTCAGGACTGCGTTGCCGTCCAGATCCTTACCAAGAACGGTCTCGAAATTGCCGCCATCGATCAAATAGCCAGTCACGTCGAGCACGTCATCGCTGCCCGCGCCGGCCCGGAAGTCGGTGATGACATCCTCGGCTGAGCCCTCGAGGAAGAAGAAAGTGTCGTTCCCGGAACCGCCCGTGAGAAGATCATTGCCACCGGTGATCGTCGAGACTTCGTCGAACGACGCGACCTGAAAATCGCCGACGATAACATCGTCGCCGGATCCGCCGATTATGGTGTCAGCACCGGCCACTATTTGGGCGCCGAAGTTGTCACCAAGGGTGAAAGCATCCGCGGACAACGCATCACCGAAGAGAAAATCATTCCCAGACCCGCCGAAGAGCGTGTCGTTTCCAGCAAGAAGATCAAACGGGGTTTCCGAGGCGCTGATGTGTTCGCCATCGCCGAAGATCCAGTCATTACCTCCCCCGCCAGACAACCGGTCATTTCCAGCGGTAAAAACTTCCACCAGGAAGCTGGAGCGCAGTTCGCCGCCATCCCCGTAAAGTTCGTCATTGCCGGAACCGCCCTGCAGGTCGTCATCGCCCAGAATGAACACACTATCTTCACCAGCGAACAGATCGATCCCGTCGCCGAACAGCACGTCATTGCCGGTGCCGCCGAACAGGCGGTCCGAGCCCGCTGTTAGACTGCTACCTTCGTCGAAGATTGTTCGCTCAACATCGCCGGATATTAGGTCGTCCCCGCTCCCACCCTTCAGCAGGTCGTCTCCCATTGACACGTCCTCTGCACGGACCATGCCAGTATCGCTGATCCGAACATCACCAAAGATTCGGTCATTCCCCGTCCCACCCCTTAGAGAATCGTTTCCTCCAGAGAACGTGGAGTCGATAGCGACCCGAACAGAATCGGCATCACCGATCAAGAGATCAGCGCCTGCGCCGCCGGACATGACATCATCCCCGCCGCCGAAGTGCTGGGAGTCAAGAGAGCCGAGATCAACGACGTCACCAACCAGATAATCGCCGCCATCTCCGCCAGACAGACGGTCATCACCACCGGAGTAACTCTCGCCCGAAGGGGGGAAAGCGAAGGTTACATTTTCCGAGTCCCCGACTACGACGTCGTCACCCTTGTCTCCAGTGATACTGTCATCGCCGGCCTGGAAATCCGCACCGTCCAGAGTGACGTCCGGCTCTCCGAAAAGCATATCGTCGCCGTCGCGACCCTTGATGCGCTCATCGAAGAGCGTGCCAGTGAGAATGTCGCTGCCGTTGGTTCCTGAAATCGGTTTGGCCATTGTTAGCACTCCTGCACGAACGGAACTTCTCTGGCGCATCTGAAAGGCGCCACACGAACGTATCCCTCACTGAAATGTTCCTGACCGAGTCTAGGTCGATGGGCCTTGAGCCTCTGGTTGCTTCGCAAGCAACTCGATTGTTCTTATACAATCAGCACGCGCTCCGCCTCATAATGGAAATCAATTCACGGCGCCGACCCGGGTCGGCGCCGATTCTCTGGGGCATGGATACAGAATGAATTTCGAAGGGCCGCTGAGGCCCTTCGGTCGAACTAGCGGAAAGTGTGGCTCAGTTCCCCGCCGCCGCCATCTTGCGGCTTGCCAGGGCTTTCTCCAGCCAGCCGAGTTCCATTTCGGGGACGGATTTCAGAAGCAGGTCGGTGTAGTCGTCGAAGGGCGGGTTCAGCACCTTCGACTTCGGCCCGAAGCGCACGACCGAACCCTTGAACATCACCGCGATCGAGTCCGAAATTGCGCGCACCGTCGCAATATCGTGGGTAATGAACAGATAGCTAACCCCGGTCTCGGCCTGCAATTCGAGCAACAGCTTCAGGATCCCCTCCGCCACCAGAGGATCCAGCGCCGATGTCGGCTCGTCGCAGATCAACAGCCTTGGCTGGGCGGCCAGCGAACGGGCGATGCAGACGCGCTGCTTCTGCCCGCCCGAAAGCTCGGCCGGATACCGCTCGGCGAACGGGTCGCCCATCTCGATCAGGTCCAGAAGTTCGGTCACCCGGTGGCGCCGCTCCTCGCCCTTCAGGCCGAAATAGAAGGTCAGCGGGCGCCCGATGATCTCGGCCACGGTCTGGCGCGGGTTCATCGCCACATCCGCCATCTGGTAGATCATCTGCAACTCGCGAAGCTGCTCCTTGGTGCGGTCCTTCAGCGCCGGTGGCAAGGGCTGGCCGTCGAAATAGACCGTGCCCTTTGTCGGCGGCAAAAGCCCGGTGATCACCCGGGCCGTGGTCGATTTGCCCGAGCCGGATTCACCGACCACTGCCAGGGTTTGGCCCTTGGGCAGGTGCATGTTCACGTCGAATAGGACCTTGGCATTGGGGCCGTATTCGGCATCCACGCCCTCGATTCTGAGCAACGCGTCGCTTTGATCGGGCGCCTCGGGCTTGATGTCCGAACGGATCGAAATCAGTTCGCGGGTATATTCCTCCTTAGGCGCCTCGATAATCTGTTCGACCGATCCGTATTCGACCGTGTTCCCATGACGCAGAACCATGATGTCGTCCGAGATCTGGGCCACCACCGCCAAATCATGAGTGATGTAGATCGCAGCCGTGTCGGTCTCCTCGATCGCGTGCTTGATCGCCGCCAGAACGTCGATCTGAGTGGTCACGTCCAAGGCGGTTGTTGGTTCGTCGAAGATGATCAACTCCGGCCGCGAGCAAAGCGCCATCGCGGTCATCGCCCGTTGAAGCTGGCCACCCGAGACCTGATGCGGGAACCGCCGGCCGAAATTGTCCGGGTCCGGCAGCCCCAGCACGCCAAAGAGGTAACGCGCACGCTCGAGCGCCTCGGACCGGCTCATGATGCCGTGGAGCACGGTCGCCTCGATAACTTGGTCGCCGAGGCGCATAGCCGGGTTGAACCCCGCGGCCGCGGATTGCGCCACATAACAGACATGACGCCCGCGCACGTCGCGGATGCCGGCCTTGGTATAGCGCAGGATGTCCTTGCCCTTCAGCAAGACCGTGCCGCCAGTGATCCGCACCCCGCCGCGGCCATAGGCGAGCGCGGCCAGACCAATTGTCGACTTTCCGGCGCCGGATTCACCGATCAGGCCGATGACCTTGCCCTTCTCCAGATCGAAATCGACACCGTGGACGATGTCGATGTCAAAGGGATCCTCGCCCGGAGGATAGACCGTCGCGCCAATCTGCAGGTCGCGTACTTGAAGAAGAGCAGCCATCAGCCACGCCCTCCCTTGAGACTGGAGGTGCGGTTCAAGAGCCAGTCCACCACCATGTTGACACTGACCGCCAGGATGGCGATCGCCGCGCCCGGATAGAGCGCCGCAGGCACCAGGAAGATGATGCCGTCCTTATTATCCTTGACCATGCCACCCCAATCTGCTTCGGGCGGCTGAATGCCGAGACCGAGGAACGAAAGGGTCGAGAGGAACAGGATCGCGAAGGCGAACCTAAGCCCGAACTCGGCGATCAAAGGCGTCAGAACGTTCGGCAGGATCTCGCGGAAAATGATCCAGAACCAGCCCTCGCCGCGAAGCCGCGCGGCCTCGACAAAGTCGAGCACGACGATATCGACCGCAACCGCGCGGCCCAACCGGAACACGCGGGTCTGGTCGATGATCGCCATCACACCGATCAGGATGAAGATGTTCTGGGGCAGCGCGGCCAGCACGACCAGGGCGAAGATCAAGGTCGGGATCGCCAGCATCAGGTCGTTGAACCGGCTGAGGACCTGGTCGACCCAGCCGCCGATCACCGCCGCGGTGAAGCTGAGAAACATACCGATCGCGAACGAGAGCACTCCCGCCGCAAGGGCCACTGCAATGGTCGTTTGCGCCCCATAGATCAGGCGCGAGAACATGTCGCGGCCCAGATTGTCGGTTCCCAGCAGGAAGGTCGCATCCGCCGGTTGCCAGACATCGCCGACGATCTGGCGCTCGCCGAAGGGGGCAATCACTTCGGCGAAGAGGGCCAGGACGACCATGATGATAATCACGAGCAGGCCGAACGAGGCGGTGAGCGGCGCAGACTTCATGAAGCGCGACGCGCCGTCCGGTAACAGCATCACCATGTAGGCGCGGAAGCAGTAACCCATCCCGGCTGCGCCTGCGATTATTGTGAAGATGATTGCTATCGCCCAGAACGCGACCTCACCCCACAGGATGCCGAACAGCATCGAGGCAAGCGTCACCGAGAAGAGCGCAAAGAACATCTCCTCGCGCTTGTAGAAGGCCGCCAGGCTGGACCCGGCGATCAGCAAACCGAAATATCCGAGAGCGAAAGGTGACATGGCTATCTCCTCACTTCGGATGCATCAGCCGCGGATTGGCCAGGATCGCCCCGATATCCGCCAGCATATTGAGAATGATGTAGACCGCAGCGAAGACAACGCCGCAGGCTTGCACGACCGGCATGTCGCGCACGGTCACCGCATCGACGAAGTATTGGCCCATGCCCGGGTAGGCGAAGATCACCTCGACGACGACCACGCCGACCACCAGATAGGCCAGGTTGATCGCGACCACGTTGATGATCGGCGCGATCGCGTTGGGCGCGGCGTGCTTGCGGATGATGGTCATCATCTTCACGCCCTTGAGCTCGGCAGTCTCGACATAGGCCGAGTCCATGATGTTCAGGATTGCCGCCCGGGTCATGCGCATCATGTGCGCAAGGACCACGACCACCAGGGTGGCCGCAGGCAACGCAATTAGCTGGATGTTCTGGAACGACCAGACCGGGTCCGAGGGGATGATCGGTGGCCCGTCGCCGATACCCAAAAGCAGCGCGAAGAAGAAGATGAAGAGATAGCCGATGAAGAATTCCGGCATCGAAATCGCAGCCAGCGAGACGATATTGATGATCTGATCTGGCAATTTGTTGCGGAAAAAGACCGCGACCATGCCCAGACCGACCGAGATCGGCACCGCGAAGACCGCTGCCACGACCGCCAAGAAGAGTGTGTTGGAGAGCCGCTTGAAGAGCTGCTCGTTGACGCTGCTGCGGTTGGCCCAGCTTTCGCCGAAGTCACCGGTCACGACGCCGCCGAGCCAATCGAAGTAGCGGGTGATGACTGGCTGATCGAGGCCCAACTCCTTGCGGATGTTCGCAACCGCCTCGGGCGTCGCGCTTTGGCCAAGGAAGTTGCGCGCGAAGTCGCCCGGCAGCAGTTCAACCCCGATGAACAGCAGCGCCGAGATGGCCAGGATCAGCAGAACGCCGATCCCGATCCGCTGAAGCAAAAGCGATACAACCGGATTCATCCCGGGCCCTCCCCTGTTATTCTTGCGCCGAAACGAAGCCTCGAGACGAGGCCCCGAAACGCGTGCGGGCGGCAGGTTGCCCCGCCGCCCTGAGCCGATTTACCCGGTCAGCCAGGTGCGATGCTGAATCTGCGCATTCGAGTTCGCACCGGCCGGGTCAGTCAACTGCCCCTCCAGCTTGGTCGACGACGCATCGATGAAGTCGTTGAACATCGGCAGGATCAGCCCGCCTTCGTCCCGCATCATCAAGCCCATGCTGGTGTAGATTTCCTTCCGGCGAGTTCCGTCCAACTCGGCTCGCGCTTCCAGAAGCATCTTGTCGAACTCCGGCCGTTTCCAGCGCGTGTCGTTCCAATCGGCCTCGGAATGGTAGGCCACCGTGTACATCTGATCCTGGGTCGGGCGGCCGCCCCAATAAGAGACGCAGAACGGCTGCACGTTCCAGACGTTCGACCAATAGCCATCGGCCGGCTCGCGCTTGACCTCGAGCGGGATGCCCGCAGCAGCACAGGTTTGCTGGAACAGTACCGCGGCGTCTTCGGCGCCGCCGAAGGCCGCATCCGAAGTACGCAGCACGATCGGCGAACCGTCATGGCCGGACTTCTTGTAGTGGAAGGCCGCCTTGTCGGTATCGAAGGCGCGCTGCGGAATCTCTTCTGGGAAGAACGCATAGGCGCCATTGATCGGGAAGTCGTTCCCGACCGAGCCATAGCCGCGCAGGATGGTCTCGACCAATTGCTCGCGATCAACAGCGTATTTCAGCGCCAGACGCAAGTCGTTGTTGTCGAACGGAGCCGTGTCCACATGGTTGATGAGCACATAGTGCCCACGGCCCGAGACGTTGTTGATCCGCACGTTCGGCGCCCGCTTCAGCAGGCTGACAGTCTTCGGGTCAACGCGGTTGATGCTGTGAACTTTGCCGCCGGTCAACGAAGCCGTGCGTGCGGTCGCGTCATTGATCACGAGAATCTCGAGCGAGTCGTAGTAAGCCCAATCCGACTTCCAGTGATCGTCGCGGCGCTTGAAGGTATGGCGAACGCCAGGCTCGTTCTGCTCGACCGTGTAGGGACCGGTGCCAATCCCGGCAAGCGGGTCGTCGAAGCCGCCATTCGGCTGAATGATCAGGTGGTAGTCCGACAGCAGATAAGGAAGATCGGCATTGCCCGATTCCAATTCGATCACCAGCTTGTCGCCGTCGGCGCGGAAGTTCTGGCCGATCGCCTTCAGGATTCCCAACGCGCCGGATTGAGAGTTCTCGTCCGAGTGGCGTTTGAGTGTTGCGGCAGCGTCTTCCGCAGTGACCTTTTGTCCATTCGAGAAAGTGGCATCGCCGCGGATCTTGAACGCCCAGCGTTTCGCGTCGGCCGAGGCCTCCCAGCTTTCCGCCAGCCAGGGCTGTGCGCTGCCGTCGTTGGGGTCGGTGACGACCAGGGACTCCCCCCAGCTCCAGTTCACCAGCTGCGGAACCGCGCTGGCGGCTAGACCGGGATCAAGGCTGTTGGTCGACTCGCCGCCATTCATCCCAAGGATCAGGTGCCCGCCCTTGACCGGATTTGCCCGTGCGGTGCTGGCCAGAAGCTGCGACGCCAATGGCGCAGCGACGCCTAGCGCGGCGGCGCGCCCAACAAAATCGCGGCGGTTCATCTGGCCGCACACAACCTTGAGACTGAGGTCTTTGAGTTCGCGTGACATTATTTGAGTTCCTCCCTGTGGAATTGTTTTGATTAACACTCACTTTGACCCCCAGCCGAATGAGTAGCAACGACTAAATACGACCAATTTTGGACCGAACTAGCCGCAATCGCGTGTTCCATGGCCCGAGCACCCTGGACCACAGACGGTCAAGCCGCACAGGCGCCAATGCGCAGCCATTGACTGGAACCGACAGCCACGCGATCGTCGCGTCTTCCGACAAAAACGCGACAAACTGCCTGGCCAATGCCCACGAACGAGACCGACCTCACCACTGTCGCATTCCTGCTGTTGCGCGATTTCTCGATGATGAGCGTGGTCAGCAGCGTCGAGCCCTTGCGCGCCGCGAACCGGCTATCCGGCAAGACGAGCTACGAGTGGCGTTTCTACAGCGATGACGGCGAACCGATCAGCGCTTCGAACGGGATGATCGTAAATGTCTCCGGCAGCATTAACGACATCGCGGAAAGCCCTGCGGAAATTGATTTTTTATTCGTTTGCGCTGGGATCGACCCGAACCCACCTAACCGGTCGAGGCTGCACTCGGCGCTGCGCCAATGTGCTCGCGCGCCGATGGTGCTGGGCTCACTCTCGTCCGGCACGTTCATCCTGGCGCGCGCTGGCCTGTTGGAGGGGTATCGCTGCACCGTGCATTGGGAGTTTCAGCCGGCCTTCGACGAGGAGTTCCCGGAGCTCGAAAGCTCGCCCGGCCTCTATGTCATCGACCGCGACCGCTGGACAGGTTCCGGCGGCGTCGCCGGGACCGACATGATGCTGTACCTGATCGAGCGCGATCACGGGCCGAAGCTCTCGCGCGCGGTGGCCAATTGGTTCCAGATCGACCGGATCCGGAACGCGGCGATCCATCAGCGCTCCGGTCAGCTCGACCGGATGGAAACGTTGCCGACGCCCTTGCAGAAAGCGATCGAATTGATGATGGCCAATGTCGAGGCGCCACTGAAGATGGAGGAAGTGGCCGAGATGTCCGGGTTGCGCCTGCGGCGGATGGAGCGGATGTTCAAATCCAACCTGAATACCTCGCCGGCGCACTTCTATCGCGGCATCCGCCTGGAGAAGGCGCGGGAATTGCTGCTGCACACCAATTTATCGACGCTGGAGATCGGAGTCCTGACGGGATTTTCGTCGAGCTCGCACTTCGCGATGGCCTATCAGAAGCACTATGACATGCGGCCAACCGACGCGCGGCGGCCACAGGGCGGCGCTACACCGGCGCCGGCACGTGTGTAGTGAGAGGGAAGAGGAATGACCAAACCGAGGGTGATCTGCACGCGCAAATGGCCAGAAAACGTCGAGGCCGAGCTGCGGGCGCGTTTCGACGTGACGCTGAACGAAGCCGACGAGGCAATGAGTGCTGACGAGCTGCGCCGCGCCCTGGACGAATTCGATGCGGTCTGCCCGACGGTGACCGACAAAGTGGACGCCGCGGTTCTGGCAAGCCCGAAGCGCGCCAAGATGCTTGGCCAATTCGGAGTCGGGTTCAACAACATCGACACCGCGGCCGCGAAGGCGGCGAGGCTGGTGGTGACCAACACGCCCGGCGTTCTGACCGATGCGACGGCCGACATGGCGTTGACCCTGCTTCTGAACGTCGCCCGGCGGACCTATGAGGGCGAGACGATGCTGCGCGCGGGCGAATGGAGCGGCTGGCGGCCGACCCAGCTGATGGGCACCTCGCCCCAGGGCAAGGTGCTGGGGATCATCGGCATGGGCCGCATCGGCAAGGCAATGGCGAAACGTTGCCACCATGCGCTGGATATGGAGATCGTTTTCTACGACGCCTTTCCGGTTGCAGATCCGGGCGTTCCGGCAAGGCAACTCGGCAGCATCGAGGCGGTGCTCGAGGCCGCTGACTTCGTGTCGATCCATACGACCGGTGGAGGCGAAAACGTTCATCTGTTCAATGCCGAGCGCCTGGCGGCGATGAAACCATCGGCTATTCTGATCAACACCGCGCGCGGCGACATCGTCGACGAAGCGGCGCTGACCGAAGCGCTGAAGACAGGTGGCATCGCGGGCGCTGGCTTGGATGTGTTCGAGCGGGAGCCCGCGATCACCGACGCGCTGAGGACGATGAAGAATGTGTGCGTGCTGCCGCATCTGGGCAGCGCGACACGCGAGACCCGGGTCGCCATGGGGATGACCGTGGTCGAGAACCTGACCGCCTTTTTCGACGGCCGCGAGCCGCCAAACCGGGTCGTTTGACCGCGCCGACAGGATACGTGGCGGCCGCGTCGCTGGCGGTCTGCGTATGATGGCCGTTTCCGGCATTGTCGGCCAAGCGTTCGATGCGCATCCCTGCGCGGCCGCGATTTTGGGCGCCGGAGGCGAAGTTGTGCATGCGAATTCGGCGTGGCGCTCGCTTTGCAGCGGCAATGGCGGTGCGGTCCCGCAGGACGCCATGGGGGTGATCCAGGCCTGCCTGGCATCGGCACCGGGCTCAGCGCGTGATTGGCGCCAAGACACGGCGTCGGGCGAGTGTCACGTCAGGCGCTTCGGCCCGTCCAAGGAGTCGCGCTTTCTGGTTACGGTGATCGGCCAGCGGCGGGATCCAAGCCCGGCGTCGCGATCCGCGCCACACGACCTGGCGGCCCTGGTTCGGACATCGAACGAGCCGATCATGAGCTTCGATCTGGAGGGCCGGATCGTGACATGGAACCAGGCAGCGGCCGACCTTTACGGCTACAGGGCGGACGAGATCATCGGTCAGTCGATGGAGGTGCTCTATCCCGACGACTGGCCATTCGGCATCCTGCACTACCGGGATCTGATCCTGGCCGGCGAGTTGGAAGAGTTCGAGGTCATCCGCAAGACCAAACAGGGCGACCTGCGACATGTTGCGGTGACCGCGGCGCCGGTTCTCGACGCAGACGGGGCGGTCACCTCGATTTCGAACTTTCACCGCGACGTCACCCAGGCCAAGGCGGCGGAGGAGCATCTACTGTTCCTGACCCGCGAGCTAAGCCACCGGACCAAGAACCTGTTGTCCGTGGTCGCGGCGATCGAACGCCAGACCGCGCAGGGATCGAAGACGATCGATGAATTTCACAGCAAGTTCTCGAACCGGATCAAATCGCTGATCGAATCCGACCGGTTGCTGTCCGAAATAGGCTGGGCTCCGGTAAAATTCGATCATCTAGCGCGTGCAGCTTGCGGTCTTTACGGCGGACCCAGAGGACGCCGCCGATATCGGCGGTCCCGACATCACCCTGCTGCCGCAGGCGGTGCAGTTGATCGGCCTGAGCTTGCATGAGTTGGGGACCAATGCAGTGAAATACGGCGCGCTGAGCGCTCGCGGCGGACATATCAGGCTAAGTTGGGAGATCGAAGCGGGGTCCCTGAAGATCACATGGACTGAGACCAGCACAGGAATCGACGGTCCGCCCGAGCACACTGGCATGGGCCATCGGGTCGTCACCAATTTGGCTGCCCGCAGCCTGGAAGCAGAGGCTACGCTGGACTTTGCGCCTGGGTCGCTGACTTGGGAAATTACGATCCCGTCCAAATTCTTTCAGGAATAACACGCCACGACCGATCATCGATCGTGCTGGAAACCGTCACGATTCTTCACGAAAGCCAGGCTTTTAGGGGCTTGCGGATCGGTCGGCTGGCGGGGACTCTTCGCCCAACCGCGAGGAGCTACCCATGTATCGGATCGTGACCGGCGACAAAGCCTATTCGAGCTGGAGCCTGAGGGGCTGGCTGTTGCTGGCGGCCTTCGACCTGCCGTTCAAGGATATGCCGGTGAGGATGTATGACCCGGCTTTCGAAGCTTTGAAGGCCGAGAAAGCGCCAGCCCGCACGCTGCCGGTCCTTGAATGGGACGAGGACGGTACAACCAAGCGGGTCTGGGACACAATGGCGATCGCCGAGACCCTGCACGAGCGCCACCCGGAGGCGGGCATCTGGCCGCACGATCCGGATCACCGGACCGTCGCCCGCGCCATTGCGGCCGAGATGCATTCAAGCTTTGCCGCATTGCGCGGAGCTTGCCCGATGAACCTTCATCATCCGCCCACCCCTCTGAAGGCGCCGCCCGAGGGTTTGGACGCGGATGTGGCGCGGATTGCCACCCTTTGGTCCTGGGCGGAAGCCCAAACCGGCGGACCGTGGCTGGGGGGCGCAGCGTTCTCGGCAGCGGATGTCTTCTACGCGCCGGTTGCCTTCCGGCTTCAGGAATATGCGCTGGCGGGGCCGGGGACCGATGCCTATGCCGCGCGGCTGTTGGAGCATTCGGCAGTGCAGCAATGGATCGCGC
>CAJICH010000107.1_pt1 | contig 18320 bp, 20 predicted proteins | sample 9199591 | NCBI WGS metagenome assembly CAJICH01 (sample SAMEA7708332, study PRJEB35096) | sediment metagenome | biome: marine neritic benthic zone biome [ENVO:01000025]; feature: sediment [ENVO:00002007]; material: shallow marine sediment [ENVO:03000034] sea grass bed [ENVO_01000059] ...
CCTCGTCGACCAGGATCGAGTCCACCTCGTCGACGATCGCGAAATGATGGTCGCGCTGGACCATGTCGGTCAGCCGCGGCTTCATGTTGTCGCGCAAATAGTCGAAGCCGAATTCGTTGTTGGTGCCGTAAGTCACGTCGGCGGCATAGGCGGCGCGGCGCTCGGCCTCCTGCATCCCGGCGACGATAACGCCCGCCGTCATACCCAGGAACGAATAGACCTTGCCCATCCAGTCAGCGTCGCGGTTGGCCAGATAGTCGTTGACCGTGACCACATGGACCCCGCGGCCCGTGAGCGCGTTCAGGTAGACCGGCAGTGTCGCGACCAGCGTCTTGCCCTCGCCAGTTTTCATCTCGGCGATCTTGCCTTGGTGCAGCACCAGTCCGCCGACGATCTGCACGTCGAACGGGCGCAGGCCTAGCGCACGCTTGGCAGCTTCGCGCACTGTGGCAAAAGCCTCGGGCAGGATGTCTTCCAGGGTCTCGCCCGCTTCCAACCGGTCGCGGAACTCCTGCGTGCGATCACGGATCTGGGCGTCGCTCAGAGCCTGAATCTGAGGTTCCAGCGCGTTGACCGCCTCGACGGTGCGTTGTGTGGCCTTGATCTTGCGGTCGTTCGTGGTCCCGAAGACCATCTTGGCCAAGCTGCCGAGTCCCATCATTCGGTGATTTCTCCATGGCGCGGCGGGCCGGTCCGCTTTCTGTCTCCGGCACCCCGACCGGACCGTGCATGCGGCCAAGCGGGATCACAAAACGCGCATCGGCGCTTGAGGCCCGGAACGCATCGGACTAAGTCTGGCGAGCCATCCGGCGAACGGACCCGGCGTGAGACATATTTTCGGGGAGGGTGAGTGTCAACGCCCCGCCCCCTGGACCGACCCGCGATCGGGGCTGCGAGGGCCCCACAGATCCCCGTAAATTCAAGGAGAAACCGCCGTGAAATTCACCGCACCGACCGTGCCGATGCTTGCCCTCTTGCTGACCCTGTCTTTCGGCGCGGGGGCGGTGCTCGCGCAAAGCACGACCGAGAGTTCCGAGAGCGACGCCAGTGCCGAGGCCGGAGCCGGCGAGGGCGAAACCGGTGGCGCCTTCACCATCCGCTCGCCGCTGGCGATCGTCGACGGCGTGCCGATGGAGCTGGGCGAACTGGTGGCGCTGCGCCGCGAGTTGCCCGATCAGTATCAGCAGATGCCGGACCAGGTTCTGTATGAAGCGTTGATCGACCAGATGATTGACCAGATGCTGCTGGCCGAGGCGGGCCGCAAGGCCGGGCTCGATCAGCGCCCGGCAGTGACCTACAACCTGCTGAACCAGACGCGCGCGATCCTGGCCGACGCATATCTGCGCAGCCGGGTCGCCGAGCGGGCGACGCCCGAGGCGGTCGAGGCGCTATATCAGGAGCGCTATGCCAATGTCGAACCGGCCATCGAGGTGCGGGCCGGGCATATTCTGGTCGATAGTCAGGAGAAGGCCGCGGACCTCAAGGCACAGATCGATGGCGGCGCGGACTTCGCCGAACTTGCGAAGGAACATGGAACCGACGGCACCGCGCAGCGCGGGGGCGACCTGGGCTGGTTCGTCAAATCCGACATGGTGCCGGAATTCGCCAATGCCGCCTTCGCCATGGAGCCCGGCACGATCAGCGATCCGGTCCAAACGGCTTTCGGCTGGCATTTGATCAAGCTGGACGAGAGCCGTGAGCGCGCAAGGCCGCCGCTTGAAGAGGTGCAGGAGGAATTGCTTGGTGAGGTGATTCAGAAGTCGCAAGAAGATATCCTGGCCGAGATCCGCGCCGCGGCCGAGATCGTGAAGCCCGAGCCACCCCTGCCAGCGCAGGCCATCCGGGCGGACGACATGCTGGACGCCGCTGAATAGGACGCCGCGCATTTGGGCGGCACGCAATAGGGCGACGCGAAGAAAGACGACGTCTGGGGGATCGATGGCTATGGGAAAGAGCGAGAACCAGGCGGCAAAGACCAATCATCTAGCCGCGATGAAGCGGCGCCAAGCCAAGCTGGCGGCCGAGATCGCGGCGCTGGAGGCCGAGATGCCGCCGCCGGTCTCGCCCTTCGCGCCCGACATGTTTCCGGACTTGCCGGCAGTGGATGGCGTGCGCCTGGCAAGCGCCGCCGCGGGCGTGCGCTACAAGGGCCGCTCGGACGTGATGCTGGCGGAACTGGCCGCGGGTTCGGTCATGGCCGGCACCTTTACCCGCTCGGCGACGCGGGCGGCGCCGGTGCTCTGGTGCGAGGACCGGTTGGCGGCGCTGGCCGCCAAGCCGAATCGGCGCAAACTGGGAATCGTGGTCAATTCCGGCAACGCTAATGCCTTTACCGGCAGCCACGGAATCGATGCGGTCGAGGCGGTGATGAAGGCGGCGGGCAAGGCGCTGGGCACGCCCAGGGGCAATGTCTTCATGGCCTCGACCGGCGTGATCGGCGAGCCGTTGCCCGCAGAAAAAGTGACCCGTAAACTGGAAACGCTTGCCAGGAAGCTGTCGCCGAAAGGCCAAAAGAGCGCAGCCAAGGCGATCATGACGACTGATACCTTCGCGAAGGGTGCGAGTACGGTTGTCGATCTGGGCGGGGTGCCGGTGACCATTTCCGGTTTCGCCAAGGGTTCCGGCATGATCGCGCCTGACATGGCGACGATGCTGGTCTTTCTGTTTACCGACGCGAAGATCGACCAGGGGGTGCTGCAAGAGACGCTCGCCGGTTTGACCGACGAGACCTTCAATTCGATCACGGTCGACAGTGACACGTCGACTTCGGATACGCTGCTCTTGGGCGCGACCGGCAAGGCCAGAATGGCGCCGATTGCGGACCGCCGCGATCCGCGGATGCGGGCCTTCCGCGCGGCCCTTAGCGATGTCATGCGTGACCTGGCGATCCAGGTGGTCAAGGACGGCGAGGGCGCCTCGAAGATCGTCGCGATCACCGTGACCGGCGCCAAGTCGTCCCGTGCCGCGCGCAAGATCGGGCTCGCCGTCGCCAATTCTCCGCTGGTCAAGACGGCGATTGCCGGCGAGGACCCGAATTGGGGCCGCATCGTCATGGCCGTCGGCAAGTCGGGCGAGGCCGCCGACCGGGACAAACTGTCGATCCGATTCGGCAAGATACAGGTCGCCGAGGAAGGGTGGGTCTCGCCCACATATTCCGAGGAGCTGGGGGCGGCTTACATGAAGCGCGCCGAACTGGATATCGGCGTCGATGTTGGCGTCGGTGCCGGGCGCGCAACAGTTTGGACCTGCGACCTGACCCACCGATATATCGAGATCAACGCGGATTACCGTTCGTGAAGCTTGTCCTGGTCGCCGCGGTCGCGCTGATCGACCCGGACGGCCGGGTGCTTCTGGCCGAGCGTCCCGAGGGCAAATCTATGGCGGGGCTTTGGGAATTCCCTGGCGGGAAGGTCGAGGCGGGCGAGACGCCCGAGGCGTGCCTCATGCGCGAGATCGAAGAAGAGCTGAGCATCTCGACCTGGGAGAGCTGTCTGGCGCCCTTGAGCTTCGCCAGCCATGCCTATGAGGATTTCCATTTGCTGATGCCGCTTTATGCCTGCCGGAAATGGCGCGGTACGGTCGCAGCATTGGAGGGCCAGCGCCTGGCCTGGGTGCGCAAGGGCGAGCTTAAGAACTACGCGATGCCGCCGGCCGACAAGCCCCTGGTCGCGGCGCTGCGCGATTGGTTGTGAGCGTCCTGGTGCCGCACTTTCCCTTGCGTAAACGTTTGGGTATCGTCGCGCCTCTTTTGGCTCAGGCGTGAGGTGAGACCGGCCGAGCTGTGACAGGTGGACAGGAAGACGTTGCCCGCAACCGATAAGCTGATCGACTTCGAAGAGACGTTGCGTGCCGCGCTGGCGGGAGCCTCGGTGACGGCCTATGCGCGCGGCATTGGATTGTTCTCGCACGTGGATAACCGATTGCCGCGCCGCGTTGCGGGGGATGCGGCGGGCCTGGCCAACTACTTGCGCCAGGGGTTGAACCACACATTGGCGGCACGCTCGACGAAACGGGTCGCATTTGCGGTGTGGCGTGGTGTGGATGACCGAACGCCGCCGGTTCTCGAGGCTGCTCGTTGGATTGACCCCGATCGCGTGCCAGCCACCGCACTTACAGGGCTTTGGGCCGGTGCGATCGGCGGCGCCGACGCCGCGCCGAGATCGCGGCCAACCGCGCCAGGCGTCGAATCGGTCCTGGTCCCGCTGCCCGTGCAGCCGGGTGATGGGCCGACCGTGGGTGACCAATGGGGCGCGTCATTCAAGGACAAGCGCTTGATGATCGTCGAGCGGCCCGCTCTCAATACCGAGTGACATGTGGATTCGATCGCGGCGCTGGGGATGGAGCTGCAAATCATCGACGATGCGCGTGATGTCCTGGCGCGCGCGCGCCAGGATGGAACGCCGGATCTTTTGGTCCTGGACGCAGATTTCCTTGGTGCCGAGGCAAGCCGGATCGCCCGGTGGTTCCGTGAAGACCCCGAATTGTCCGAAGCCTCGATTCTGCTTCTGGGTGACCATTTGGATCAGGCGCCCGGGGGTGGGGAGCCGGGGCTCTTCGACACCGTGTTGCGCCCGCCCTTACCATGGCGGCGGCTGAACCTGGCGCTCTACGAACTGATCCATGCGAGCGACGAGCAACGGACGAGGCCGAGCCGCAGAGCAGCGCCAGAGCGTATCCCCAATCTGGTGGGCAAGCGGGTGCTGATCGCCGAGGATGTTGCGACCAATCGGCTTCTGTTGCGCGCCATCCTGGCGCCCACCGGTGCCGAAATCGAGATTATGGAGGACGGAGCCGAGTTGGTCGCGCGCCAACAGGCGGCACCTGCGGATCTGGTAGTGCTGGATCTTCAAATGCCCGGCATGGGCGGGATCGCCGCGATCCGCCAGATCCGCGCGATGTCCGATCCTGCTGGCGCGGTCAAGGCAATTGCGCTGACGGCCTATGCCGGTGCTGGCGACCGGCGCCACGCCTTGGCCGAGGGGATGGACGCGTATCTTGCCAAACCGGTTGTCGTCGATGCCTTCTACGACTTGGTCCGAGATCTGCTAGACCTCGGCCGCTGATCGGCTAGCCGAGCGCGAGCAGGAGGAAAAGCCACGGCGGCGGGACTGCTCCCATCCCGAAACACAACACCTTCAGGAAATAGAACCAAAAGGCAGCCAGAAAGGGTTTGAGTGGCGGTTCGATAAAGCCCGGCGTGAGCGGCTCACAGAGGGCGATTAGCGGATCGGTGATCGAACCAAGCACCTGGAAGAAGGCCACCGGCCGGCTGAAATCAACGAACAGCCCCAATACGCCACGCGCGAACAGAATCGCGGCCAACGAGGTCAGCGAATACGTGCCGGCCGCGATCGTAGCGAAAATGACCGAATCGACCTCGGGCGCGCCTTCGGCGCGTGGAGGCCCTTGGGTCAAAAAGACGACGAAGCACAGAACGAATGCCCCGATCAGAATCAAAAGACCACGCAGGGCTCGGTCGCTCATGCCTTTGTCACCGACCTGATGCTACCGGCTCCCGGTTCCGGATCAGTGCGATTGTTCCAGCAATTGCCCGCCCCGCGGGACGCGCAAGCGGCGGATGAACTCTTGCATTTCCTGGCTGGGCTGTGGCGTGACCCGCGAAACCAGGAAGGTCACGATGAAGGCGACCGGGATACCGAAGACGCCGGCCGAGATCGACTTGATGCCGGTATCGTCCGGATCGCTCGTTAGGAAGCCCTTGAGCCACTGAATCTCGTCACCCGAGCCTTTGGTGAAGTCGAAACCGTAGACATTGCCGATCAAGTAGAAAAGCGTGGTGCCGAAGCCCAGCACAATCCCAGCGATCGCGCCCTGCCGCGTGGTCCGCGCGTCCCAAACCCCCAGCACGAGCGGCGCAAAAAGCCCGGCCGCGGCCAGCGAAAACGCCCAAGCCACCATCGACAGAATATCCGATGGCTTGGTTTGGGCCAGCAACGCAGCGCAGACCGCAACAAGGAGCAACAGGATCTTGGCGACCAGCAGCCGGCGCTTCGTATCCGCTTGCGGGTCGATCATCTTGAAGTAGATGTCGTGACTGAGCGCGTTTGCGATTGCCAGAAGCAGCCCATCCGCGGTCGAGAGCGCCGCCGCGAATCCGCCAGCACCCACCAGCCCGATCACGAACCAGGGCATGTTGGCGATCTCCGGCGTCGACAGCACGATCATGTCGCGGCCGAGCGTCAGATCGGCAAAGCTGAAACCCGCCGCCTTCTCGGCCCCGCAAGCGGCCATCACCGCCGCCTGGTCGGTCACCGGCGCCCCGCAGATCGAGATCAGCGCATTGCCGCCGATATTGCCCCATCGATACATCCAGGCCGGGATCTGGTCGTAGGGCAGCGTCCCGCCCGCCTGGACGAACATGTCCATGACGTTGAATTTCGCGAAGGCGGCATAGGCCGGCGCGGTGAAGTAGAGCAGGAAGATGAAGAACAGCGACCAGCCCACCGATTTGCGCGCCTCGCGCACGGTCGGCGTGGTGAAGAACCGCATCAGGATATGCGGCAACGAAGCGGTTCCCACCATCAGGCAGAAGATCAGGAAGAAGAAATCGCGCGGCGAGTAATGGGTGAAGGGCTGCACATGGGATTTTGCCACGCCAAGCTGCTGCTCGTAAGCCGTGATGTCGCCCAGTACCGAGCCATACATGATCTGAGGCAGGGGCACCCCGGTCTTGACTGTCGACATCCAGATCGCCGGGACCAGATAGGCGACGATCAGGATGATGTATTGCGCGACTTGGGTCCACGTGACCGCGCGCATGCCGCCCAGCATCGAGCAGACCAGGATCCCCGCAAGACCGGCGAAGACCGCGTATTCGAAGTCGATCCCAAGGAAGCGCGAGGCGATCACGCCCGAGGCGTAGATCTGCGCCGTTACGTAGGTGAATGATGCGCAGAAGAGCACGATGATGCCCAGAAGCCGGGGCAGGTTGCCGCCATACCGCGTGCCCAGGAAATCGGGCACCGTATAGGCGCCGAACTTGCGCAAGTAGGGTGCCAGCAAGACCGCAACCAGGACATACCCGCCGGTCCAGCCGAGCACAAAAGCCAGCCCGTCATAGCCGAGCACGTAGAGCGAGCCCGCCATGCCGACGAAGCTGGCGCCCGACATCCAGTCGGCGCCGGTCGCCATGCCGTTGTAGACCGCCGGCACCGAACGCCCGGCCACGTAATATTCCGAGACCTGGCTGGTGCGCGACATGATGCCGATGAAGGCATAGACCAGAACAGTCAGCCCCATATAGGCCCACAGGATGTATTTCGCCGGCAGCCCCAATTGCTCGAGGATCGCCATGGCGATGACGAAGATCGCGAAGGCGCCTACGTAGATTCCATAGATGCGCCCAAGATTGTCGGTGAAATCACCCCGCATGGCTTGCCCCCTCAATCCTCACCGGCGCCGAATTCTTCGTCGATCGCGTTCTGGCGCGCCGAGAACCAGAAGATCAGCACGACGAAGATGATCAGCGAGCCTTGTGCGGCCATGTAGAAACCCAAGGGAAAGTCAATGAACGTGACCTGATTCAGATAGCCCACGAACATATGGATGAGAAAGGAAAAGACCGCCCAGACGACCAGGCAGATCCACATGAGCGTGCGCGTCTTCGCCCAATGCGCCGCGGCGGCCTCCGGTGCGATTTGATCGGACATGGTCGTCTCCAGTGATGGGCCCTCGGAACCTCATCATTTCCGATTCCCAGGGCAGGTCAACCGATCAGTCGGTGTCTTCTGGCCCGATGGCTTGCATTTCCCGGTCCGAGACCGGATGAGAAGGGATGCCGCCGTGCGGGGCGGCCTTAGCGGACGGATCAGCGGGGCGGCGCCCAGTGGACTTTCTGAAGCTCCTGACAATCGGCGTGCGGAGGGGCCGGATTGCGACCGTGCCGGACCTGGTCATGGCGATCGGGGAAGGCGCCGCCTACCTGTCGCAGGGGTCGGCCTATGCCTATATCCGCGCACGGTCCGGCACAGTGGGACCGCGCCTGATGCAGGACGCTACCTTTGGCGCCGCCATGGAACGGTGCACGTGGGAGGGCTTCGCCGCTTTCGCGGCGGACTTGATCCTGATCGTCGAGAACGATCTGCGGCCTTGCGCAGTCGACCCAGGCGCCAAGACGCTGCAATCGCTCTACCGTTCGGTCCTCGCCAATCAAGACCTGCCCCGCCACCGCTTTGGCCAAGGCTGGGACGACCGGATCGCGCGCTTCGATCGGCGCGTGGCGGCGCATTTGGCGGCGCCTCCGCGCTCCATCGGCGAGATCTGCCGCGAGGGCGCGGAGATCCTGCTGGAGTATATGCCGGTGACCGATGATATCCGCCGGGCCGATCGCGAGATGGTGTTGAACAACGTGCAATTCCGCTTCATCGAGCATGTAGAGGCGTTGCGCCGCCGATCAGACAACCAGGCGCTTTCCCAGGTGCTGACCGGAACGGCTACCAATCCGAGCTAGGCGCCCCCGGCAGCGATGCGCGTGACTATCCAGCGGACCGCTTTTCCCGGCGATTCAGACGAATTGGCGCGATTCGTTAACATTGCTCTTGCCAACCCTACCCATGTTGTGGTTCCCATAGATTAGGCACACATTATGCGGTAGATGCGCACAGAATGATGAGGATTTCGTCGTTCCGCCGAATAGGCGGTACCTGATCGGACCTCGGGGGAGGATTGCTATGACCGACGTCGTCGAGATTGCCAGGAAGCGCCGGACCTTGCTCCAGTCTGAAATTGCTCAGCTGGACCGGTTCCTGCGGATGGCCGCGGCGTTGCAGAAATACGAACATGGTGGCTATGACGGGCGGGGACGCACACCGATCCGTGAAACTGTCAGTGCGCCGTCGGCCGCGCCGGTCTCGCCCGAGCCGCGGATCTTGCCGAGCGTGCCAGCCGCGCAGCCGAGCGCACCAGTCGCGCAGTCGAGTGCGCCCGTCGAGCCGGCCCCGCTCCAAGCCAGCGCGGTGCCGCAGGTGCCAAAGAAGGAAACCCCTCCCGCCCAGACCGAAACGGCCCAGACCGATACGGCCCGAACTGAAGCGATGCAGGCTGAGGTGATGGAGGCTGAAGTAACGCAGACCGAAACGGCTCCCGCAGAATCTGCGCCAGCAGAACCCAGCCCAGCCAAGCCAACGCCGGTTGAGGCAATCGAAACAGCGCAGCCTCAGGCCGCCGCTCCGCAAACCTCCGCGCAAGACGCCTTGACGCCGGAGGTTGGCGCTCGCGAAACCGCCGCTCCCGAAACCGCTGCATCCGAGGTTGCCACGCCCAAGACCGCTGAGGAGATGACACCGACGGCGCCGGGCGCTGACCTCGAGCCAGCCGCCGAGACAGCTGGCGAAATGGCGCCATCGATTCCAAGCACAACTCCGGTCGAGAGCGCGAAGCCGTCCGCGCCGGCGGCGGCCCAATCCGGCGCCCTACCGGATCCTAAGCCCGAGCCCAAGGCAGAGCCCAAAGCTGTCGAGCCGGTCCCGCCTGCCTCGCTCGACGAAGACCCTGTCGCGAAGTTGATCGCGGCGAAGGCCGGCGCGCCGAGGGCGCCCGCTTCGGAAGCGGCGGAGCAGGAGGTCAAGTCTTCCGGCCAGACGCCCACCAAAACGCCGTGGTCCGCAGCGGTTGCCGCTGGCGCGAAAGCGTTGGCGGATGCTGCAAAGATCAAGATCCCATCAGAAGACCAGAGCGGCGATGCGGCGAATGCGAAATCGCCGGAAGGCGCGAAGTCCGAAACACCGCCCTCCGGCCCGGAAGAAAAGGACGCCGGAGAGGAAGTGCTGGTTCTGGGCAAGCCGAAGCGGCCCGCATCTGGGCCGGTTGACATCCACGTGGGCCAGAAGCTTCGGCAGCGCCGTTGGATGATCGGAATGTCGCGCCAGCAGTTGGGCGATCTGGTCGGAGTCAGCCTGGACGAGATCCGTGGCTACGAGATGGGAACGTCGCATATCGACGCTGACCGCATGTGGCAGATCGCCTCCTCGCTGGACGTCCCGATGTCCTACTTCTTCGAGGATCTCGAGGGTCAATCGGAGAACGGCGGGTCCGCCCGCAGCGAGGTGCTGACCGAGGCCGACGCGCGGAAGATGATGGAAGGCGGCGCCTCGGCTCCGCCGCGGGCGGTCGAGGCCTCCTGAGCATCGTTGCGCACGAAACCGGCGCCAGAAATCGAGTGCCGGAGACCACGGCCAAAGACCAAGGCCAGGATTCAAAGCTAGACCCGGAACACCGGGCAGGGACAGAGTTGAGGAAGGATCGAGATGACAGATGTAATCAGTATTGCGAAGAAGTGCCGGGCCGAGCTCACGACCGAGATTGCGCGGCTCGACGAGTTTATCCGCATGGCCGAGAAGCTGCAGCAATACGAAGCATTGGCGAAGTCGGCCGAAGCAGAAGTCGAGCTGACACCCAGCCTGGCGGCCGGTGGCGGTGGCGCTCGGGTCGCGAGCGCCGCGAGAGCCTGAGGCGGATCGCTTCGGCCGGCCCACGGGTTGCGCCGAGTGGATGCGTTTGCGAGGCTGGCCGGTAACGTTGCTGAACGACGTTGATTGACGAAGGGCGGTTCGCTGCGGCGGCTTTGCATGAGGGGACTCCGGAGAAACGCCTTTGCCTGCTGGCGCGGCCTTCGCGCATGAGCGGCATTCGGCGTCACACCATGCGCCGCCGCGCGTTGCGCGCGGCGTTCGCGGGTATTCTATCGCTCATCGCCGGATTTCCCGCCTATGGCGGGCCGGAGCTCGCGCCACTGCCGCGGGAAAAGCCGCCGGCTCCAGACCCGGCGGCCGCGCCGGCGCCTGGACAGTACCAAACCGGAACGGTCGGGTGGCTGGTGGCGGACCTGGACAGCGGCACTGTGCTTGACTCGCGCGAGCCTGACAGGCCGTTTGCGCCGGCCTCGGTCGCAAAGTTGCCGACCGCTTTTTACGCAATCGACCGTTTGGGACCGTTGTACCGGTTTCAGACACGGGTCTTGGCGGCGGGATCTCAAAGCGGTGGCACGCTGAAAGGTGATCTGGTCTTGCTTGGCGGCGGCGACCCAGAGCTCGATACGGACGACCTGCTGCCGTTGATTACCCAAATTCAGGAGCGCGGCCTGCGCCATGTGAGCGGGCGGTTCATCGTCGATGGCTCGAACGGCCCGAGGGCGGTGGCGATCGACGCGGGTCAGCCGCCCGATGCCGCCTATAACCCAGCCCTCTCGGGCCTGAACCTGAACTTCAATCGTGTCCGCCTGAAATGGGACGCGCGAAACGGAACGCGCGAAATGCGGGTCTCGGCCAAGGCCCAAAGGCTTGATCCAGAGGTGGCGGGGGTCCAGGTGACGCTGGCAAGCCTGTCCGGGACCGAGATGTTCATCCATCGGCTAGAGGGCCGGACCGAGGTTTGGCAGATGAACGAGGCGGGGTTCCGCGGCAAGGGGGCCCGATGGCTGCCGGTCCGCCGCCCCGAGGTCTACGCCGGTGAGGTGTTCCAAAGCTTGGCCCGCGATCAGGAAATCTCGCTGGTGGCGGCGGATGTAGACACGGCGCCGTCCGGGGGCATGGAAATCGCGCGGCACCAGAGCCGAGCGCTTCGCCCAATGCTGAAGGGGATGCTGCGGTATTCCACAAACCTTACCGCGGAGGCGGTGGGCTTTGCAGCCAGCCGGAAGGAAGGCCCGCATGTTCGGACGCTGGCGGATTCCTCGGCGCGGATGAATGCATGGGCGGCCGGTATCGGCGGTTTTAACGTGGGTGATCCAGGGTTCCAATTCGCCAATCATTCGGGCCTCAGCACCGCGTCCAGGGTCTCGCCCCGGCGGATGGTCGAGGTTTTGCGCTCTGCGGCGCTTGCGCAGCCGGCCGAGGGTGAGCGCCGCCCGCGTCTTCCGGGCGGCGTGCTGGACCTGCTGGGGGACTACAACGTCGCGGCGAAGTCGGTGAAGCTGGATTACAAGAACCTGGATGTGGTGGCGAAGACCGGAACGATGGACTATGTGCGCGGTCTTGGCGGCTATATCGCGACCCCGTCCGGCCGCCGGCTGGTCTTTGCGATCTTCTCGAACGATTTGGAAAGCCGGGGTCAGAACGGGCGGCGTGCCGACCGGCGCTGGATGGCGCAGGCCCGCGATTTCGAGCGCCGGTTGATCCGCGGTTGGGTGAAGCGGCTCGGCGACTGACGGTTAGCCTTTGAGCTGTGCATGGCTTGGCGTAATCTGTTTGGATGAACGTCACCGTCAAAGGTCTCGATCACGTCAATCTCCGCACTGCCGCGCTCGATGCAATGGTGGCGTGGTATGGCGATGTGCTGGGGATGCGCCCCGGGCCGCGTCCCGGTTTCAGTTTCCCTGGCGCCTGGCTCTATACCGGCGATCAAGCAGTGCTCCATCTTGTTGGCGTCGACGATCCGCCATCGGCGGACGCCGGTTCACTGCGGCTCGAGCATTTCGCGCTCTCGGCCGAAGGCATGGCGGCGTTCGTCGAACGGCTCGAGGCGCGGGGCGAGCGCTACCGGCTCAACCGGATCGAGGACTTCGGGATCGTCCAGGTCAACCTATGGGATCCCGACGGCAATCATATTCATGTGGACTTCAATGCGGGCGAGGAGGCAATCTGACTGGCCCGGGAATGGGAACGGGGGTATCGACGATGGTTATGGATTTCTGGTTCCGCAGGATCGTCTTGGCTTTGGCTTTGGCCGCTGCGGTCGGCGGCGTTCCGGCGGGAGGGGCCCAAGCGCTCGAGGTCGAGGCCGCACGCTCACATGTCGCGGCGACGGTCGATATGGTCGTGGGTTTGATCGAGGCGCAAAAGCCCCGGTCCGAGGCCGCGAAAGCATTGCGCGGCATCTTCGAGCGCCAAGCGGCACTGAAGCAACTGGCCCGCTTTTGCGCCGGCCGCTACTGGCGCGGCATGGCCGATGAACACAAAGACCGCTACATCGAGACCTTCTCGGACCACCTGGCCTATGTCTACGCCGGCTATTTCAAGGATTTCAGCGGCGATCCAGTCGAGCTGCGCGAGGCCATGAAGATCGTCAATGTGATGGATGCGGGCAAGAAGGGCGTGCTGGTGCGCAGCGAGATCCGGGCTGGTCGCCAAGCGCCGGTTCAGGTCGACTGGCTTATCTCGGACCGCTTGGGCCGGGTTGCGATCTCGGATCTGGTCGTCGAGGGGATTTCGCTGGCGGTGACCCAGCGCGAGGTCGTCAGCGCCATGTTCGAGAAACGCAGCGGCGATGTGGCGCAAGTGATCGCCGATATGGAACGCGAGCAGGGCAAGTCAGGCAGTTGATCCTGGAAATTCTCTCGAGATCCCCCCAGAAACGCAACGAGGCCGCCCGATGGGCGGCCTCGGGATTTAGGGTGACAGCGCGGGTTGCTTAGGCGGCCGCTTTGACGGCGGTTGCCTTGAACTCGGCCATAGCTTCCTCGGCGCGGGCCTTGACGATCTCGAAGGCCTCGGTGTTCGCCTTCTGCGCCATATCGGCCAGTTCCTTGACCTCGGCGGCCGCTTTTTCGAAGGCCGAGCGCATGGCCTGCACGTTCTCGGCGGCACGCTCGACGGTCAGCGCCTGGCCCTGGAACTCGCCAACCTTGTCCTTGGCGTCGGCGACGGCGGCCTCGAGCAGCGCGACCTGGCGCTTGTAGAGATCCTGATAACCGGCGAACACGACCTTGTTGGCCTCGATCATGGCGTCGACGTTCTTCTGATGGGCAGCCATCATCGCGTCAGTGTCAAAGCTCGGCAGTTTCGCGGCACCGAACATTTCCTTGACGTTCTCGGCATCGAACAGGAAGGGGAAGTCCTTGGCAGTCATGTCAATCTCCATCGGATATGGGTCATTGCGCGACCTTTCTCCTCAGGCCGCCGGTCATCGTCTGAAGGAAATATTGTGCGGCGCACAATAAAAGTCAAGCAGAAAAATTGTGCACTGCACAAATTATTCTGCCAGCTCCCTTGACCGCGCAGCTGCCGCTGCGACCGTGCGCGTGACCAGCGCGGGCAGCTCGGGCATTAGCACTGCCAATCCAGCGGCGGTGGTGCCGGCCGGACTGGTGACGTTGACGCGCAGTTGCTCGGCGCTCTCGGGCGAGGCACCGGCCAAGGCGCCGGCGCCAATGACCGTCGCGCGGGCAAGGCGCATCGCCAGATCGCCGTCGAGGCCCGCAGCCCGACCGGCCTCGGCCATCGCCTCGATCATGTGAAACACATAGGCCGGGCCCGAGCCGGAGAGCCCGGTCACCGCATGCATCTGGTCCTCGGTGTCGAGCCGGACGGTCTGGCCGACCGCGGCCAGCAAGGTTTCCGCCATCGCCATATGCCCCTCGCCGGCGGCGGCATTGCCGACCAGCGCGCTGATCCCGCGGCCCACCGCCGCTGGCGTGTTGGGCATCGCCCTGATGATCGGAGCACCGGCGCCGAACATAGCCTGGAACGCGGAAATCGGAGTGCCCGCCGCGATGGACACGAACACCGTGCCCCGATCCGCCAAACTGGCCAGCTGTGGTGCCGCTTCGGCCATCATTTGGGGTTTGACCGCGATCACGGCGATGGTCGCAGGTGCGAGCTGCGCCGGGTTCAGCGCGACACCCTCGGCCACCCGTGCGTTCAGCCAATCCGAGGGATGGGGCTCGATCACTTGAACCTGACCGGGCGCCAGGCCACCGGCGAGCCAGCCTTCGAGCATCGCGCCGCCCATCTTGCCGCATCCGAGCAGCACCAAGGATTGAATACCGGCAGCTTTCAGGTCGCTCATGATGTCCTCTCGATCGGCAAAAAAAAGCGCTGGCCTACCCTCGCAAGGCCAGCGCTCAACCTGATCGATACACTCCAACCACTCAAGCGCGCCGGTCAGGCCGTACCGAATGCTTCCTCGATCGCTATCTCGGCGGCCAGCTCGGCCGACTCCTCGCTCCAGCCAACCAGCTGGAATGCCGGATAGAACCGCTCACTTAAGCCAGTTGCCGAGTGAAGCATCGACTCGATCTGCTCTGGCGTCGCGTGGGCGCCGCCGGCCAGGGTAAGCCCGCAGCGATACGCGAGGAGCTTCTGTTCACGCCAGAGCGTGAAACTGCCGCCCCAGATCTTGTCGTTCACGATGTTGAGCAGACGGAAAAACTCGCCCAATCGCTCCTCCGGAGGGTTCAGCTCGAAGGTGCAGAACAGGCGCAGCATATCGTCATGCCGAGACCACATTAGCGACAGGGAGTAGGTTCGCCATGCGCCCTCGATCGCGACCGCAATCTGGTCCTCGCCGACACGGTCAAAATCCCAGCGGCACTGCTCGGCCAGAGATTCAACCATATCGATAGGGTGAACATCTGTCTCAGGGTGGTGATGCTCGACGGCAGTCATGCCTCATGTCCCCATTTTGTGGTGTTTCCGTCGGCTAGGCCTACTGGATACACCCAGGGTTTCCACGGGTCGTGTACTGCTACTTGTTGACCCGCAAGATATGGTGGCATTAACGGAGTCCGCCGTAAAGCGGAAATCGCGCAGATAGAGAAGATTCATGTGGATGGTTTTGGGCGCGAAGGATTAACAAAGTCCGCCCTGACACCAGCTTGGTAAGGGCGCAGGCGAGCGTTCGCGATCCGGGATTGCTCAGCCGAGCTTTTTTTCCAGTTCGGCGATCCGCGCGGCCAGCGCCTTGTTTTCCTCGCGCGCCTTCTGGGCCATCTCGCGGACCGCGTCGAATTCCTCGCGGGTCACCAGGTTGGCGTCCGCCAGCCAGCGCTCGACCAGGCCGCGCATCGCCGTCTCGGCCTCGGTTTTCATGCCCTGGGCCATGCCGGCCGCGTTGGTCATCAGCTGGCTTAGATCGTCAAAAAGCTTGTCGCGGGTCTGCATCACGCGGCCTCCGGCGGGTTCGACGCCCCTGTATATGGCGCGCCACAGGAAGCCATGCAAGCGCGGGCGCGCTTGACAGGGCCGGGCACTGTCCCGCAGATCGGCGAGGACAGAAAGCCGAGGCCTCATGACATTCGTCCTGCCCTTCCCCGAAATCGATCCGGCGATCTTCACGATCACGCTGGGCAATTTCGAGTTCTCGCTGCGCTGGTATGCGCTGGCCTACATCGCGGGGCTGCTGATCGGCTGGCGTCTGGTGGTGGCACTGATGCGCCGGCCGGGGCTTTGGCCCCACGACAAGGTGCCGATGCGGCCGGACCAGCCCGAGGATTTGTTGGTCTGGATGATGATCGGCGTCGTCGTGGGCGGGCGGCTGGGCTACGCACTTTTCTACAATCCGGGCTATTACCTGACCCACCCGCTGGAGGTGCTGCAGGTCTGGCAGGGCGGCATGTCGTTCCATGGCGGCTTCATCGGCGTGATCGCCGGGGTTCTGCTGTTCACCGCGCGGCGCAGTCTGCCTCTCTATCAGGTGGGTGACGCGGTGGCATTGGCCGCTCCGGTGGGCATCTTTTTTGGCCGGATGGCGAACTTCATCAACGGCGAGCTTTGGGGCCGGGTCGCCGACGTGCCCTGGGCCATGGTCTTCCCGGGCGCGGGGCCAGAGCCGAGGCATCCGAGCCAGCTTTACCAGGCAGGGCTGGAAGGCCTGTTGCTGGGCGCCGTCATGTGGTGGCTGGCGCTCTCGCGCGGTTGGCTGAAGAAACCGGGTCGGGTCATCGGAGTCTTCTTCATCGGCTATGGGCTTGCGCGCAGCGTCGTCGAGAACTTTCGCCAATGGGACGCCCATATCGGCTATGCGGTCGAGATCGGCGGCGGCGGGCTGACCATGGGGCAGGTGCTGTCGCTGCCGATGATCCTGATCGGGCTGGTTTTCGTCTTCGCCGCGCGCGAGCCGGAACGGATGTGAGCGGGCTTAAAGCCATCATCAAGGCGCAGATCCGCGCCTCCGGCCCGATGAATCTCGCCGACTATATGGCGCTGTGTCTCGGACACCCGGATCATGGATTCTACATGACGTCCGACCCTCTGGGTACCGAGGGACACTTCACCACCGCGCCCGAGATCAGCCAGATGTTCGGCGAGTTGATTGGACTGTGGCTCGCCCAGGCCTGGGCCGAACAGGGATCACCCAACCCGGTACGCCTGATCGAACTGGGGCCCGGCCGGGGCACGCTAATGGCCGATGCGTTGCGGGCGGCCGGTGCGGTGCCGGGCTTCGCCGAGGCGGCGGATCTGTGGTTGGTCGAGACCTCGCGGGCATTGCGGGCCGAGCAGGCAAGGCGGCTGCCCGGCGCACACTGGGCAGAGCGGTTGGAGCAGGTGCCGCAGGGTCCGGCGCTGATCGTCGCCAACGAGTTTTTCGACGCACTGCCCGTGCGCCAGTTCTTGGCAACCAGCGTGGGGTGGCGCGAAAAACAGGTCGGGATTGAGGACGACCGGTTGGTCTGGGGCCTGTCGGCGCCGCTGCCTGGGCAGCGTGAAGTACCCGAGGGTGCCTGGCGCGAAGAATCTTCGGCCGCCCAAGTGTTCGCGGGCGAGGTCGCGCGCCGGATCTCCGGCGATGGCGGTGCTGCGTTGATCATCGACTACGGATTTCTCGCTGCGGATCGCCCTTCGGGCTTCACGCTGCAGGCCCTCCGGCGCCATGCCCCTGCGGATCCGCTAAAGGCGCCCGGCTCGGCCGACCTGACCTGGCTGATCGACTTTGATCATCTGGCGCGCGCGCTTTGCCCGTTGGCCACGGCTTGCGTGACTCAAGGTGAATACCTGACCACGCTCGGCATCGGACAGCGCGCCGCGTCCCTGGCAAATTCCCAGCCGGATCAGGCCGACGCGATCGCCGATGCGCTCGAGCGCTTGACTGGCGCGGACCAGATGGGGAGGCTTTTCAAGGTTCTGGCCGCCTGGCCGCAGGGCACGCCCGCCCCGCCCGGCTTCGAGGAGACCGCATGACGCTCGACCCGATCCGCACCGACGCGCTCGAGGACGTGACCCACGGGTTTTTCACCCGGCTGGGTGGCGTCTCGGAAGGGATCTACGCTGCGTTAAACGGGGGGCAGGGCTCGAGCGACGACCCGGGCGCGATTGCGGAGAACCGGGCGCGGATTGCCGCCCATCTGGGTGTCGATCACCTGATCTCGCTCCACCAGATCCACTCTGACCGGGCCGAGGTCGCGACCGGACCTTGGTCGGGCGAGAAACCAAAAGCGGATGCGATGGTGACCGACCGGCCGGGCCTGGGTCTGGCCATCCTGACCGCGGATTGCGCGCCGGTGCTGTTCGCCGACCGCCAGGCGGGTGTCGTCGGCGCCGCACACGCGGGCTGGGGCGGGGCGCTGGGCGGTGTGCTGGAAGCAACTGTCGAGGCAATGCTGGGTCTCGGCGCGGCGCGGGGCCGGATCACCGCCGTGATCGGCCCAG
>CAJICH010000033.1_pt1 | contig 17882 bp, 15 predicted proteins | sample 9199591 | NCBI WGS metagenome assembly CAJICH01 (sample SAMEA7708332, study PRJEB35096) | sediment metagenome | biome: marine neritic benthic zone biome [ENVO:01000025]; feature: sediment [ENVO:00002007]; material: shallow marine sediment [ENVO:03000034] sea grass bed [ENVO_01000059] ...
ACCCACGGGCACATGGGTGCCGCGATAGACCAGGATGTCGGCGGCCATCAGGTTCGGATAGACATAAAGTCCGGCAGACGCATTTTCACGGTTCTTGCCGGCTTTGTCCTTGAACTGGGTCATTCGGTTCAGCCAACCTAGCCGGGCCACGCAGTTGAACACCCAGGCGAGCTCGGCATGGGCTGGCACTTGGGATTGGTTGAACAGGATCGAGCGTTTCGGGTCGAGCCCACAGGCTAGGAAGGCGGCGGTGACCTGCCGCGTGGCGTCGGCCAGTTCCGAAGGATCCTGCCAGACGGTGATCGCATGGAGATCGACGACGCAGTAGATCGTCTCCATGCCGCCGTCCTGCAACTCGACAAAACGCTTCACCGCGCCCAGATAGTTGCCGAGCGTCAACTGCCCCGACGGCTGAACGCCGGAAAAGACGCGGGGTGTGTGCATTGGGGCATCGCTCATGGCGGTAGCCTTTTTCATGGCGCGATTTCAGCGGCCCTCTATGGGGACCGGCCCCAACTTCGTCAAGTCGGCCATGGCATTGACGGCACGATCGCCCTACATCTGAGCGGATGAGCGAGCAGGCCTCCCAACCGATCCCCGCCGACAATCATGTGCCCGTGCATCCAGTGCTTTGGGTCATGGTCGCGGTCATGGTCGGGTTCGAGGTGATGTTTGCTGTTGCCGATGCCAGTCTGGCGCCAGATTGGCTAGGGCGGACCCAGTTCTACTATTGGCTCGCTTTCGTAGACGCGTTGTTCGATCACGCATTGGGCACTCGTGAGTTGGAGTTCCGCGTCACGCAAATGGAGGCGTTGCGGCCACACACACTTCTGACTCACGCTTTCCTGCACGGGGGTTGGCTGCACCTGGCACTTAATGGCGCCGCTTTCCTGGGCCTTGGCCATGCCCTGGTGCGCACGATCGGGATCGCGCGCTTCCTGGGCATCTTCGCGGTGACCGCGATTGCCGGCGCGCTGGCCTTCGGGTTCATCGCCGAGGCTCAGGGCGTGATGGTCGGCGCGTCCGGGGCGCTTTTCGGCATGATTGCGGTGGTCACTGCCTGGCAAGAACGCGCCCTGCGCCGCGCCGGGTTCAGCCGGGCGCCGATCTGGCGGCGGATCGGGGCGCTCGTCGCGCTGAACGTGGTGCTCGCTATCGGTCTAGAGGGGATGCTGGCATGGGAGGCGCATCTGGGCGGCTGGGTTGCCGGCTGGCTGATGGCGCTTGCGATCCGCCCGCGCTTTGGGCCGTTCAGTCAGGCGCCGGTTGACCGGATACCTGTCGATCGGGAGGCGTTCGACGAAGCGCCGCGCGAAGATCTCCCGCATGAATCGCGCCCAACGCCCACGCCGCCGCCGCGAAACTGAGCGCGCCAAGGATGATAATCGCGATCAACCCCGAAATGCGCCAATCGGGAGCAATCGCCGCGATGGCCTCGGCCAGTGCCAGGATGATGGCGCCCATGACCAGCGACGCGCCCAGGATCCTGGGCCAACGATGCGCCAGCCGTTCATCCACCGCGACCTCTGTCCCAAAGCGCCGCGCCCCGCGCCAGAGCAGTGCCAAGTTGACCCAACCGGCCAGCGTTGTGCCCAAGGCTGCGGCGAGATAGCCGATCACCGGCGCGCCACCCACCGCCACGACGACGTTCACGACCATCGAGACCAGCGCGTAGTTGAGCGGCGTGCGCGTATCCTCGCGTGCGAAGAACGCCGGCTGAATGACCTTTTGCAGGACGAAAGCGGGCAGCCCGATGGCATAGATGGTCAAGGCTGTCGCTGTCGCCACGGTGTCCGCCGCCGTGAACGCGCCACGCTCGAACAGCACGCCGGTGATCAGAACCGGCAGCGCGATAAATGCCACGGTCGCTGGCAGTGTTAGCAACAGCGAGAACTCGGCCGCCCGGTTCATAGCGCCAGCCGATGCCGCAGCATCGCCCGCGCGGACGCGGCGCGAGAGCTCGGGCAGCAGCACCACACCGATCGCAACACCAACTACCCCAAGCGGCAATTGGTAGAGTCGGTCCGCATACCAGAGCCAACTGACCGCACCGTCGAAATAGCTGGCGACCTGGGTGCCGACTAGGAGGTTTATCTGCATGACCCCGCCGGCCAGGGCTGCGGGGATGCCGAGCGCGATCAGGCGTCGCACGTCCGGTGTCAGCCGTGGAACCCGTAAGCGGAACCTCATGCCGGCGCGCCCAGCCGCGAGCGCGACCAGGGCGAGTTGCGCGATACCAGCCGCGAAGACCGCCCAGGAAAGCGTTGGACCCACTTCCCAGCCCGCCGCATGCGCCAGAAGCATCGCCGCGATCACCACCACATTCAGCAGAACCGGTGCCGCTGCGGCGGCGGCGAAGCGGCCGAAGGAATTGAGAACGCCGGAAAACAGCGCGGCCAGCGAGATGAAGACGATATACGGAAAGACCACCCGCGAGAACGCCACCGCCAAGTCGAATCGCTCGCCGCCATCGGAGCCGTCGAAGCCGCTGGCCAACGCGAGAACGAACCACGGCATGGCAAGTTGGGCAAGGACAGTCAGTGCGATCAGGGCGGCCAGCAGGACCGACATCGCCTCTTCACCGAAGCGCTGCGCCGGGTCCCGTCCCTCGCCTTCCAGCTTCTTTGCGAAAAGCGGGATGAAGGCCATGTTGAACGCGCCCTCGGCAAAGAAGCGCCGGAACATGTTTGGCAGGCGGAAGGCGACGAAGAACGCCTCGGCCACCGGGCCGGACCCCAGGAAGGCCGCGATCAAGATGTCGCGTAGGAAGCCGAGAATCCGGCTGGCCATGGTCCAGCCGCCGACCGTGGCGAAACCCCGGAGAAGTCGGATTGGCGCTGGCGGGGCGGCGTCGCCGGGCTCCCGATCGGCAGATTGACTCATGCCTCGCTGCTCATCACTGAAGCGCGGCCTGTTTACCAGGCTCAGGTGCCAACGGACCCTCGATCGCCTCGATCAGTCGGCGTTCAATCAGATTCAGCTTCTGCGAGCTGCGGATCTTGTGGCCAAAGAGATCCTTCACATAGAAAACATCGACCGCATGCTCGCCATAGGTGGCGATCACCGCAGAGAAGATGTTGATGTTGAGCGCGGTAAGCGTTTGGGTCAGCAGGTAGAGCAGGCCCAGCCGGTCCCGGGCATTGACCTCGATCACTGTGAACAGCTCGGAGCCGTCATTGTCGAATACGATGCGCGTCGGCACGGTGAAGCCCACTTCGCGCGCCTTGACGCGATGCCGCTCGCGCAGCACATCGCGGGTGACGACCTCGCCCTTCAGCGTGCGCTCGATCGTTTTGCGCAGACGCCCGAGCCGGCTTCGCTCGAATGGGTGGCCTTCACGGTCCTGGATCCAGAAGGTCGAGCAGGCCATGCCGTCGGCGGTCGTATAAGTGCGTGCATCGACCACGCTGGCGCCGGCCATCGCGAAGGCACCGGCCATGCGCGCGAAGATGCCCGGATGGTCGGCCACATAGAGGCAGGCCTTGGTGGCGTCGTGGCTCTCGTCCGGCAGAAACCGGCTGGTGATCAGGTCGGCGCCCACATCGGATCGGGCAGCGGCCTGGGCAAGCTCGGCCATGATCGCCTGGGTGTCGGTGTCGAGCCCGAGCCAATAAGGCGGATAATGGCGCTCCAACTCGTCGGCAAGGTCGGCGTCCGGCCAATCGGAAAGTCGGGCGACCAGAGCCTCGCGCGCCTCGTCGACCCGGCTCGCGCGGCTCAACTCGTCGCCACCGCCGGTCATGTAGTCGCGGGTGTCCCAATAGAGCCGGCGTAGTAGCTGGGCCTTCCAATTGTTCCAGACGCCAGGGCCAACACCGCGAATATCACAGACCGTCAGGACCAGCAGCAGGCGCAGCCGGGTCGGGCTCTGCACGATCTCTGCGAAGTCCTTTACCGTTTGTGGATCGGACGTGTCGCGCTTTTGAGCCACATCGGACATCAGCAGGTGATGGCGCACCAGCCATGCGACCATCTCGGTCTCTGCCCGGTCAAAGCCCAATCTGGGGCAGAGTTGATCGGCGATCTCGGCGCCGACCTCCGAGTGGTCGCGTGGGTCTCCCTTGCCGAGATCGTGGATCAGCAGTGCCATGTAGAGGACGCGGCGGTTGATCCCGCCTTTGATGATCTCGGTCGCGACCGGATGCTCCTCGGCCGCCTCCAGATTCTCGATCCGGTTCATCGTGGCGATCACCTGAATCGTATGCTCGTCGACCGTGTAATGGTGATACATATTGAACTGCATCATCGCGACGACACGGCCGAATTCGGGGATGAACCGGCCCAGCACCTCGGTCTCGTTCATGCGCTGCAGCAGCCATTCGCCGTTCTCAGCATCCATGAGCATCTCGAGGAACAACTCGATCGCTTTGGGATCCTGACGCAGCTTGTCGTCAATCAGGTGCAGGTTTTGCGTCACCAACCGCATGGCGGCCGGATGGATATGGGCGTCGAGCCGCGCGCCTTCGCGAAAAAGCCGCAGGATGTTGATTGGATCCTCGGCGAAGACGTCGTCGTCGCGCACGGTCAGCCGCCCGTCGCGCACGGCAAACACATCCTGAGAGCTACCTGTCACGCCCCGAAAGCTGAGCGCACGCAACAGCGTCGAGAGGCGCGGCGGTGCTTTCGCGTGCTGTGCCTCCAGGGCCGCAGAGAAAATCCTGGTCAGATCGCCGACATTCTTGGCGTGCCGGAAATAGGCGTGCATGAAGTGCTCGACCCCGCGCCGTCCTTCGCGGTCCTCGAAGCCCATCCGCTCGGCAATCTCGATCTGACGGTCGAACGTGAGCTGTTCCTGCGCCCTACCGGCGAGGTCGTGCAGATGGCAGCGCACAGCCCAAAGGAATTTGGCCGCGTCCGCGAAGCGCTGCACCTCTTCCTCGGTGAAGACCCCCATCTCGACCAGATCCCAGGCACTGTCGCTGCGGTAGAGATAGCGCGAGATCCAATGCAGCGATTGCAGGTCGCGCAAGCCACCCTTGGCTTCCTTGATGTTGGGCTCGAGCAGGTAGCGCGAGCCTCCGTGACGCTGGTGCCTGGTTTCGCGCTCGGCCAGTTTCGCCTCGACGAAATCCTGCTTGGTGCGCGCGAAGAGCGTGTTCCAAAGCCGTGGCAGAAGCTGTTCGAACGGCTCGGCGTCTCCACAGAGCAAGCGGGTCTCCATCAGCGAGGTCCGCACGGTCAGGTCGGCCGTCGCCCAGCGCATGCAGTCATCGATGCTGCGCACCGAGTGACCGACCTTCAGTTTCATGTCCCAAAGCATGTAGAGCATGCTTTCGATCACGCTCTCCCCCCACGCGGTCTGCTTGTAGGGGGTCAGGAACAGCAGATCGACATCCGAGAAGGGTGCCATCTCGCCCCGGCCGGTACCGCCCACTGCTGCCACGGCCAATTGCTCGGCCTTGGTGCGGATCGGCGCCGGGTGCAGCCATGTGCTGCAGTAGTGGAAGGTCGCCGCGACGACCACGTCGCTGACATGGGCGTAGCTGCGCGCGGCGCGCAGACCCGCATGGGGCTTCGCAAGGAGGTCATCGCGCACCCGCTGCCGGCCCCTCTCATAGGCCGCCGTCAGTAGGGGTACGATATCAGAAGATCGATGCTCCGCGGCCGCACCAGCGACATGATCAATTTCGGCCGTCAATTCACCGAGGTCGACGATCTCCGCTGCTGGCGCGAGTAGATGGAAGAGCCCGGCAAAGGTGGGCGCATCCGTCGTGCGGCTCCCGCGCCGCTCGTTGGTCCTCATGCCGGGCAACTGCAATGGTCACGACCCCGAGCCCAGGAAGCCGGGTGCGGGGTCCAGGACCTCGAACCGCCCGGGTGCCACTTGAAGCACGGCCATCGCGCGGCGATTGGTGCCATCTGGCAGGAAGACGATGGGCCCCAGCGTGCCTTGGAACCCACGCGGCCGGGCAATTTCATTCCGGGCGAACGGTTGCCGCGATCCGACCTGTCTGGCGTCGGACAAAAGCTGCCCCGCGATCTGCACCGAGTCATAGCCCAAGACTGCAATGAAGGGTGGGCTGCCGCCGTGCCGCGCCGAGTAGTAGCCCGAGAACCGGTCCAGCCGGTCCGGGTCCGGGGCTGGGAACCAGCCGCCCTGCAGAGCAGCTTCCTTCAGGGTCTCGGACCCGTTCCACTGGCCAAGCCCGATATATCTGACATCCGCCGGGTCGAGCCCATTGTAGTCGAGGAACGCTGCGACCGACCGCAGCCCCTGGCCGCTATCGGGCAATAGAACCGCGTCGGCGCCGAACCCCAGCGCGTCGCTGGCAAAGGGTTCTGACGTGTTCTGAATTCCCTGGAACGTGCGTGGATAACCTGATGCGGCCACGATCGCGGCACCCTGACGATTGGCAGCACGCTCGGCGCCCGCCATCGCCGCCTGGCCGTATTCGGTTTGTGGATAGAAGACGGCGATCTGTCCGGCGCCGCGCGAAGCCGCGAAGCCGATTATCCGCTCGGCCTCCGACTCGGGCAGGAAGCCACTGACGAAGACCGGTCCTCCCGCCACCGAACTGTCAGTTGAGAACGAGATCACGCTCAGCCCGCTACGCGCCGCCACTTGGCCGACGCCGGCCGTGTTGGCACCGAACAGCGGACCCAGGATCAAGGCCGCGCCGTCAGCCGCCGCGCGCTCGGCCATGGCCCGCGCGGTCTGGGCGTCGCCACGCGTGTCGTAGATCTCGAGCTGCATGGTCGGATCGGCCAGGTCGACCATCGCCATGCGCGCGGCGTTTGCGAGCGCGTTGCCAGCGGTCGCTGCGCCCTGGTTCAGACCACTCAATGGAACGAGCAGTGCGACCGTGACTGGCTTCGAAGGATCGACTTCGCCGGGGCGCAATGTTGGTTGGGTCTGCTGGGCTGGCGGAAGCGTTGCTGTGCCGGGGTCCGATCCGCCCGTGGGGCCGCAGGAGGTCAGCAGGCCCAGGGCCGCGGCCGCGATCAGGGCTCGGAACGTGATGCGGAGAGCGCTGAGCATGGTAACCTCTCATTCTCTTTTTCTGGCGCAGACTTTAAGACAGATTCACCAAACCAGCTGACGGACCAAGCCCGATCGCTACACCAGGCCTTGTTGGCCCCGAACGCGGCAGCATTTTGACGGACGTTATGAGCGCGCGCGCAGAAAGTAAACGCAGAGGGGGCGGCAGCGCCGATGTCCAGGGGCTGGCGCCCATGCTTGATCCGGGGCTTTACATGGTGGCGACGCCAATCGGCAACGCTCGGGATATCACCCTGCGGGCGCTGGACATTCTGACCCGTGCCGACGCCGTAGCCGCCGAGGATACTCGCCAGACCCGTAAGCTGATGGAGATCCACGGGATCGCATTGGCCGGGCGTCCGATCATCTCCTATCACGACAGGAATGGCCCGCAGCGCCGCCCGCAGATCCTGGATTGGCTGCGCCAGGGTCTGAGTGTCGCCTATTGCTCGGATGCGGGCACGCCGATGATCGCGGACCCTGGCTTCCGGCTGGTCGACGCGGCCTTGGATGCAGAGTTTGGCGTTTTCGCGGTGCCAGGGGCCTCCGCTGTCCTATCTGCGCTGTCGGTCGCGGGCCTGGCCACCGACCGGTTCCTCTTTGCCGGGTTCCTGCCCGCGAAGCGCGGGCCACGGCGCAAGGCGCTGGCCGAGTTGGCGGCCGTGCCGGCGACGCTGGTCTTCTACGAGAGCCCGCGGCGCGTGCCCGCGGTGCTCGCGGAAATGGCGGCGGTGCTCGGCACGGCACGCCCGGCCGCGGTTGCGCGCGAGTTAACCAAAAAGTTCGAGGAGGTTCAGCGCGGCACGTTGGCCGAACTCGCCGAGGCCGCATCCGCCGCCGGCGCGCCGAGAGGCGAGGTCGTAATCGTGGTCGGCCCGCCCGAAGGCCAACCGGAAATCAGCGCCGGGACCCTTGATGCCGCACTCGGCGCCGCGATGGCGGATGCCTCGGTGAAGGACGCGGCCCGCGCTGTCGCTGAGCGTCTGGGTCTGCCGCGTCGCGAGGTCTATGCCCGGGCGCTCGAATTGGCTGGACGATGAACCGCCGGCGGGGCCAGGCCAACTACCTGAGCGGCCTCTCGGCCGAGGATCAGGCCCTCCGTGCCTACCAGCGACAAGGCGCCGAATTGCTGGCCCGCCGGCACCGGAACGAAGCCGGCGAAATCGACCTGATCCTCAGCCAGGAGGGGATTTTGATCTTCGTCGAGGTAAAAAGACGAAAAAATCGGGCCGAATTGCACGAATCCATCACTGAAAGGCAATGGGAACGCTTGGGATTAGCGGCAACACACTATATGATGGGGTTCGCGAACCAGACGGGCACGATCCGTGGTTGCCGCTTCGACGCCGTTCTGATCGGCGCGGATGGCCGCTTCGAGATCATCGAGAACGCCCGCTGTTTCGATGAGCAGTGAGGCGGAGCAGAAATATGAAATCGAAGACGATCCTGGCGGGCGTTTGCCTTTGCGGGCTTGCGTTGGCCGCATGTGCACCAGTTTTGGTAGGCGGCGCCGTCGTTGGGCGTTCCGTGTCGATGGAGCGCACAACGATGGAGGGGCTCGAGGACAAGGAGATCGAGATTGCGATCTCCCACGAACTTAGCAAGCATTCGGGCGAGCTCTATCGCGATATTGCGGTCGATGTGATCGAGGGCCGCGTGCTCCTGATAGGGTCGGTTCCCGAGCCCGAGCACAAGGTCGCGGCAAACCAGATCGCCTGGTCGGTGGAAGGCGTCACCTCGGTCCAGGACGAGTTGACGGTTGCCGAGGACAGCAGCGTCAAGTCCTATTTCACCGACGTGCGGATCTCGAATTCGCTGAGGTTCAAGCTGGTCAGCAGTAGCAAGATCAGCTCGCAGAACTACAATGTCGAGACGATCAACCGGGTCGTGCACATAACGGGCCTGGCCAAGTCCAACGCGGAACTGGATCAGGTCATCCGTTACGCCCAGGAGATCGAAGGGGTCGAGCGGGTGGTCAGCCATGTGCTGACGATCGATGATCCCCGCCGGGTCAAGGTGACCGGCACCGAAAGCGCCGGCTAGGCCGGGGCACGAAAACTCTCCGTGCGCGGCGTGCCGCGCGCGGGGACTGACTTGGCGGCCCGCCTCAGCTCTCGTGGCGGCGTCTCAGTGCCGCGGGGGAGACCATGCCGCTTTCCGTTGCCATCCAGATGGACCCGATCGAGGCGGTCGACATCCGTGCCGACTCGACCTTCCGGATTGCGCTCGAGGCGCAAGAGCGCGGGCACGATCTCTTCTACTATCATGTGCCGGACCTGGTCTGGGATGCCGGCCGCGTGCTGGCTACCGGCTGGCCGCTGGAGGTGAGGGCCGAAGAGGGTGATCACTTTCTCCTGGGCCCGCGCGAGGTCCGCGATCTGGGGCAGATGGATGTGATCCTGCTACGCCAGGATCCGCCCTTCGACATGTCATATGTCACGAATACCCATCTACTCGAGCGGATTCACCCCCAGACCCTGGTCGTCAACGACCCATTCTGGGTGCGCAACTGCCCGGAGAAGCTTCTGGTCCTGGACTTCATCGACCTGATGCCCCCGACGATGATCGCCCGCAGCCTCGAGGCGCTTCGCGCCTTCAAGGAACGTCACGGCGACATGATCCTCAAGCCGCTCTACGGCAACGGCGGGGCGGGCGTCTTCAAGCTTGAACACGGGGACAGCAATCTGAACGCGTTGCACGAGCTCTTCATCAACATCAACCGCGAGCCGCTGATCGCGCAGAAGTACCTGCCCGACATTGAGAAGGGCGACAAGCGCGTGATTTTGGTCGAGGGCGAGCCAGTCGGTGCCATCAACCGCATACCGGCGGCGGGCGAGACCCGGTCGAACATGCATGTCGGCGGTAAACCCGAGAAGATCGCGCTTGATGACCGCGACCGCGAGATCTGCGCCCGCATTGGACCGATCCTGCGCGAAAAGGGATTGATCTTCACTGGGATCGACGTGATCGGCGGGTGGCTGACTGAGATCAACGTGACCTCGCCCACCGGCATACAGGAGCTCGAGCGTTTCGACGGCACCAACGCCGCCGCCCTGATCTGGCAGGCAATCGAGGCGCGGCGCGGCGAGGCCGATCGGACGAGCTGATGCGCCGCTCGTTCCGATTGCGGGCGCTCAACCTGATCCTCAGGCTAACGGTCAAGACCGCGCTTGCCTGGATGAAGACCCCGCAAGGGTTCCGTGCCCGGTTCGAGCGGGACGCGGCCCTGTTTTGCCGGGCGCCCGCAGACGCGAATTTCGTCGCCGATACGATCCGGCGCGGCCCTGGAAACGGCGACGGGCTGATCAACGCGCTGTGGGCCAGCCGTGGGCGGCCCGACCGGCACCGGGTGATCCTTTATCTGCATGGCGGCGCATATCTGGCTGGATCGATCCGGACCCACAGGCATATGGGCGCCTGGCTGGCGGGCGCCGCGGGGGTCCGCGCGGTGCTGCCCGCCTACCGCTTGGCGCCCGAGCACCCGTTTCCGGCGGCGCTGGAGGACGCATTGGCGGCCTACCGGCATCTGCTGGCATCGGGCTATTCCGGGAACCGGATCGCGCTGGCCGGGGATTCCGCCGGGGGCGGGCTGGTCTTCGCGCTCTATCTCAAGCTGGTGGAACTGGGGCTCGAGCAGCCCGCCTGCCTGGCTGGGTTCTCGCCCTGGGTGGATATGACCATGACCAGCGACAGCCTGAGCTGCAATGCGCGGCGCGACGTGATGCTGCCCATCAGCAGGTTCCGCGAGGTGGCGAATTATTACTTGGGCGGAACATCGCCGGACGAGCCACTGGCCTCGCCGGTCCTCGGCCGCTTCGAGGCGCCCCCGCCGGCGCTGATCACCGCCTCGAAATCCGAGATCCTGCGCGACGACGCGGCCACGCTGGCCGAGGTTCTGCGGATGGGCGGCGGCGACGTGACTTTGGAGCTGTGGAAGGACATGCCCCATGCCTGGCCGTTCTTCGCCGGCCTAATCCGCGAGGCGGACCAGACGGTGGAGAGGGCGGGGCGGTTCATTGCCTGGAATCTGAGCGATGGGGATGTGAGAGGGGCAGCGTCTCACATGTGAGATTCCGCTTAAGTATTTGATATGTATAGATGGTTTTGTTGTATTTACCGTCTCTTTACGAACGGCGCACGCTACGGCCCTGCCGCGCGCGACGGGTTAAATTGTGGGTGCTCCGCAGATCTCCTGCCACCGCAGCGTTCGCGCCGCCTACTCCTCACAACGGCCCGTGGCGTCACGATCGCGGTCGTATCGCCTGGTGAGTGGAAACGGCGGCAACCAGGCCTCGCGACGGATTGTCCAGCTTTCGTAAGTCGGCATCAGTTGGTCAGGGGCATCCAGGCATCCCAAGTGCACTTCGATCTCGTCTGCGCTGCGTGCGAAAACGGACGAGCCGCAGCGGGGACAGAAGAACCGCCCGGCGTAGTCGCGTGTCTCGCCGTCGATCGTCACGGCATCCTGGGGGAACACCGCGGCAGCGTATAAGAGGGCCCCATGATGCTTGCGGCAGTCGAGACAGTGACAAAGGCCGACCCGGTACGGCAGCCCCGAGGCTACGATCCGGACGTCGCCGCACAGGCAACCGCCGGTGAATCGGTCCATGCTGCGCCTCCTTTGAAATCAAGCGGTCGGAATGGGTACAGCGAACAACACCATCAGCGCAATTGCACGCCACACATTTGCCCTTGGAATCACCTTTGACCCGTCACCTTTCCGCCATGCCGGGCGGGCATCGTGATGATGCGAGGATTAGTTTCTGGTGGGGGGTTAGCAATGTCGACGTCGCTTTGGGTTCTGAACCGTACTGTTGCGCCATTTTCGTGTGGTTTCTGCATGGCAGCCGCGACAACTGTCGCCGATCCGTATGCCGTTGCGTTTTTCGTTGGGTACGCTGGCGCTTTTGCGTTCCTCAGCTTTGGATTGGGCAGCAGAATGCTCGCGCGTCTGAACCGCCGGCCGGTTTGAGCAGCGGGTTGTTGCCACGACATGAGGCAGGGCGAGCCTACTGTTCGTAGATCCGCGCCTAGCCCCAACGTAGATGCCCGCGGTCCAATGCCGATTGATCGCCGCTGGCGAAACCCAGTTCAGAGGCGCTGCGAACGCACGCCAATGCACGTCATTGACACGAACTGACGATAAACCGGGCGGCGCCAGCACTTATTGATGGCGGTGCAAAATCGACCGTTCTCGCGCTGATCGTGGATGGCACCTATGCGGACAAAGCTGCCGTCGGCCGCTAGAGTTTGAACGTCCGGTTTGATCGCGATTGCCGACGTTGGGGCTAAGTCGGTCTCGTGCCATCAATTGACACTCGAGGCTTCACCGCAACTGCGCAGCTGCCGTGGCATATCCTCCGTCGCCCCCATCAACGAAGTGCATATGATCGGACGTGCGCACAGAGGGAGCGATGCAGGTAATTAATGCCTCATCTTGCATGTGCAGGCCATAACGAACGACACCTTCAGCAACAGCTTTATCTAGTAGAGCGCGCAATCGTGTCGCCACTTCTGGCGCGCAGTCGACGGTTATCATGAGTGCGTCATCGAACTTGCGAAAATCAGTGTTTTCCGCCATTTCGCGCCGGTAGCGGGAAGGGTCGAACCCGAAAACGCGTAAGCCTACTTTAAAGATCAACCAAACCAGTGCTGCTCTCGCCACAACTTGCAACCGCCGAAACCAGATTGGTCTGCCGAGCCGGGCAATACGTGATTGCAATCCGATTGCTGTAGCTGGCCACCGAACATTCGGACCGTCAGGGGGCAGAGGGTTCATTCGCGACGATTCATCTAGCAGCGAGATCACGTGAGAGACGATCATGGAGAATCGCTTAACGGATGCACCATCCGCGGGCCTGACAATAAGTGACAGTATCTTACCCTGCTGAGCGCGAACAGGTCCCCACTGACAAGACAAACCAGTCAAATCTGGCTCTTCATCGAAGTTCGCGGGCTTCAGCCTGATCGATCCGCTTTTTAGCTGCTCGTCAGCCCAATCGAGCCCGCCGCCAATAAAAATTGCATATCGAACATAGTCTGACGCTCGCAGAAAGGCGGCGCGCACGTCAAACCCAGCCGCTCGGATTTCTGCAATGCTTACGGTTGCAACGCGTAGCTCTAGATCCAGATCCCTTGCTACCCACATCGCAACGCGCGATAGGGCATTCGCGGCACGGTAAATATACTCGGCGGGTAAAGCAAACCGAGCACCATCACCGCCGAAGATGAATAAATTGAGGTCGCCGTCTAGTTCGTTTGCCACCGCACTGATCGTGGCGGCGCCGGCCAAATTTACAGCCTTGTAGCGCCCGGCTTTGATAGCCGCAGTGGAGTCAACGACATCTGAAACTCCAATCCACCAATCATCGGGCAAAGGGACAAATCGCGAGGGATCAGTCACATGGGAAAAGTCGTCGAGGACCGGCAACTTATCGTGCCATGAGTAGGTCGCAGTTTGGGGCACTATCTTGAGGTCCGCATCGTCAATAAGCAGCTGCGTTAATGGATCCGCCCAGGCAGGCGGAGTCCAGGTTCGCTTTGCCCAACGTAGAAAGACCAAAACCTCCGAGATTGAAACTTCTCATTTTGCCCTTGACGATTACCAACGGTCGGCGAAATGAAATGCATCGGGTGCAATCATTGGCGACATGCGGCGGTTTGCAACTGCCCAAAGAATTGCACACTCCCGGTACTCAATCTATGCCACCTGCACTAGAGGCCTTGTAAACGCGCTAGGTGGTTACTCGCCCGCTCTAACAGAGCCTTCCGCCGATCATGGTCCATCCGATCCCATGTCCGATAAACAGGCCCGAGGCGCGCGTTTCGCTCGAGCTTGGATCGGTTCCGGTGCAGAAAGTGCCAATAGAGGGCGTTGAAGGGACAGGCGTTGGCGCCGGTCTTTTCGCGCACGTCGTAGCGGCAATCCCGGCAGTAGTCGGACATCCGGTTGATGTAGGCGCCGCTCGCGGCATAGGGCTTCGAGGCGAGCAGTCCGCCATCGGCGAACTGGCTCATGCCGATCACGTTCGGCAGTTCCACCCATTCGAAGGCGTCGAAATAGACGCCGAGATACCATTCGTGAATCTCTTTTGGCGCGACCCCAGCCAGCATGGCAAAGGTCCCGGTGACCATCAGACGCTGAATGTGGTGGGCGTAGGCCTTGGCCTTGGTCTGGCCGATCGCTTCACGAAGGCAGTGCATCCCGGTCTCGCCGGTCCAGTAGAACGCGGGCAAGGGGCGGTCCGCCTCGAGGAAGTTCGTCTCGGCATAGTCCGGCATCTCGAGCCAGTAGATGCCCCGCACATATTCCCGCCATCCCAGAATCTGTCGGATGAAGCCCTCGACCGAGTTGATCGGCGCGGCGCCGCTCTCGTAGGCGGCCTCTGCGGCGCCGCAGATCTCGCGGGGATCGAGCAGTCCGACATTGATGTAACCCGACAGGACCGAATGGTAGAGGTAAGGCTCGCCGGCCAGCATTGCGTCCTGATAGTCGCCGAAATCAGGCAAGATATCTTCGATGAATTCCGCCAAGGCGCGCTGGGCATCCACCCGGGTCACGGCGAAATCGAAAGGGCGGAGATCGCCAAACGCATCCGGAAACCGGTCTTCCACGAGGTCGAGCACCTCAGACGTGATCCGGTCCGGCGCGACCGAGCGGCGGCCCGGGATGGTAAGCCCGCGCCCCGGCGGCTTGCGGTTTTCGGCATCGAAATTCCATCTGCCGCCCGCCGGCTGGTCGTCCTCCATCAAAATCCCAGTCTCGCGCCGCATCATGCGGTAGAAATGTTCCATCCGAAGGCTCATGCGGCCGCGCCGCCAGTCGCGGAACCGGGCATGGGAACACAGGAACCGGTGGTCCTCGCGCATGTCGAAGGCGCAGTCCGACGGTGCGGCCCAGGCATCGAGGGCCGAAAAAAGGCGCCACTCACCGGGTTCGGTCACCACCACTTGGCGCGGTGACCATCGCGCCAGGGCGCGGTCGAGTTCGCCAAGGATTGAGCCGGTATTCTCCCGCTCCGTCAGGGTGACATAGTCGACCGACCAACCCTCCTCGCGCAGTTCGTACGCGAAGTGGCGCATCGCCGATAGGACGAAGGCAATCTTCTTCTTGTGGTGCGGCGCGTAGGTGCATTCCTCGGAGACCTCGCACATCAGCACGGTATCGGTCTTGGGGTCAGCGCCTCGGAGCGAAGAGACTGTCGGCGAGAGCTGGTCCCCGAGGATCAGGATCAAGCGACGTGGAGTCGATTTGAACTGGCTCATCCCAGAAAAACAGCCTGAGTCAGACCATCCGGTTGGTCGGATTGCCGATGATTTCCATGAATTCCTTGCGGGTCCGTGGATCCTCGCGGAAGGCGCCCAGCATGGTCGAGGTCACCATCGAGACACTGGGCTTGTGCACGCCCCGGGTCGACATGCAGTGGTGTTCGCCTTCTATGACGACGGCGACGCCAAACGGTTTCAGCACATCCATCAGGGTGTTGGCGATCTGCGCCGTCAGCTTCTCCTGCACCTGCATCCGCTTGGCATAGGCGTCCACCAAGCGCGCCAGCTTCGAGATGCCGACCACCCGGTCGGTGGGGATATAGCCCACATGCGCCTTGCCGATGATCGGCGCCAAGTGATGCTCGCAGTAGCTCTCGAAGCGGATGTCGCGCAGGACGACCATCTCGTCATAGCCCTCGACCTCCTCGAAGGTCCGCTGCAGCATCGCAACCGGATCCTCCTCGTAGCCGCGGAACCACTGGCGGTAGGCGCGCGTCACCCGGCCTGGGGTATCCAGCAGCCCCTCGCGGGCCGGGTCCTCACCCGCCCAGCGCAAGAGCGTGCGCACCGCTTCCTCGGCCTCGGACGCCGTCGGCCGGACAAGCGGCTGGGCATCGATCTCGATCCGAGACTTGGGGTCGATCTTGTTCATGATTTTCCTCTTCGAAGTTAGGATCGCCGGGTCGAGCACACAAAAATTGTTTACGATGTTTCTGCGTCGGCGGATCATCGCAAGAGCGCGCTAAATGCTCTGATCACTTTGAAGAGCACCCGTCGGTAGCTCCCACGCCAATGGGATTGAGGCCTGCGACGCGATCACACCGTTAATGCCTTAACAGAAACCAATGGCTCTGAGATGCGTCGTTGAACTGACGGGCTGCATGATTTTCGTAGCTGCAATCTACGTTCTGCAGAGCGCCATCTGCCAATTGCCTTGCGAAACTCTCGACATCGCTAACGATCGGTTCGCTCTCATAAGCCCAAGTGAAGGCGCCGATCATGCCGATGTGACCCACGTCTGGATAAATGCGCTTCTGGTGGCAGATGCCAACCTGTGCCAGCGCCCCAGACAAGCGGCGGATGTTGATGCGATTGACGGTGCTATCCTCCTCGCCATGGAGAAGCACCATCGGCGGCTCGTCGCCGTCGACAAAATTGCCGGCTTGCATGTCAGGAAAGTTCTCCGCGCCGTTAAAGATCTTGATCAAAGTCTTGCTGCGCGGGGTGAAATGATACGGACCAGCCAGGCCAATGACACCGCGGATCGTGGCGGGAGTGAGCGCTTGGCGGGCGAGAAAGCGTCCGTCGGTTGCCAACATCACAGCGGTGTGAGCCCCTGCTGAGTGACCTGACAAAATAATGCGGGCGGGATCACCACGATAACCCTCAATCTCGCGGTGCACCCACGCGAAGGCGGCGGCGGCGTCTTCGACGAATGCGGGATACGTCACTTGAGGGTATTTTCGGTGGTCAGGGATCACGACATTGAAGCCACGGCGGGCGAGTTCGACGCCGACGAAAAGGTAGTCCTTTCGGCTGCCATACTGCCAACTGCCTCCATGAAAAAACACGATGGTCGGGCGCGGTGTGTCGCCGTCGCTCGCCGGGCGGTAGATGTCGAGCGAGAGGTCGTGTTCTGGATCGAAGACGATGCCGCTGTCGATCCGGCCCTCGAACTCGTCTGGGTCGATGTTGACAAGATCGAAGCGTGAGCAAGAGGCAGCGACACCGAGCCCAAAAACGAGGGCCGCACCAAGGATCGTCTTTCGGAGCATGCTAAGCATCATTAGACGCACTTTGTCGTCGCTTCGTGGCAAGGGATTGCGCCGAGCGCGTCGCTTCAACTGCCATCTGGCCCAGTCGACTTCAACTGTGCTTCGATCGCGCTGATGACTTCGGTTGATGTAGGCTTTGTGGCTGTCGGGAACCAGCCGACCAAATGCCCATCGGAATCGACAAGATACTTATGGAAATTCCACCGCGGTCGGGCCTCCGACCCAAGCTCATCCCAGGCCCAGCGGTAGAAGGGATGCGCGTCCTCGCCTCTGACACGGACTTTCTCGGTCAGCGGGAAGTCGATGGCAAAATTGACTTCGCAGAAATCTTTAATCTCGGTCTCGGTCCCTGGTTCCTGATTGCCGAAGTCGTTTGACGGCACGCCGAGGACGACTAGACCGCGATCGCGATAGCGCTGCCATACATCTTGCAGGTCGTCATACTGGCGGGTGAATCCACAAAACGATGCCGTGTTGACGACCAGGAGCACGCGGCCCTCGAAGTCAGACAACGGCAAATGATCGCCTTCAATCGAGGTGAAGGTGAAGTCGTGGGCGGTTGTCGCCCGCTCGCTCGCAATCGCAAGCGGCGAAAGAACAATCAGAGCGAGGAATCCGAGAACGCGCGCAAGCATGGCATCACCTCCGAATGATCTGACAGACGCTGAATATACGTATCCATAGGTGACACGGATCATAGCAAGATGGCTCGGAGGTGAAGACATGCTTGCGCGCGTTCTCGGATCCCTCGTGATCTGCGTCGCACTCTCGCAGTCGGTTTGATGATAATGATCGGAAAGCTTCAAGGAGGACTGTGCGCGCGGCGTGACGTTCTGAGGGCGGCTTATCGGCGCCACACT
>CAJICH010000095.1_pt1 | contig 17834 bp, 13 predicted proteins | sample 9199591 | NCBI WGS metagenome assembly CAJICH01 (sample SAMEA7708332, study PRJEB35096) | sediment metagenome | biome: marine neritic benthic zone biome [ENVO:01000025]; feature: sediment [ENVO:00002007]; material: shallow marine sediment [ENVO:03000034] sea grass bed [ENVO_01000059] ...
GTGCTTGCCGAAGGCGCAGATCCGCGGATCGTGCAGGGGGCATTGCGCGCGGCCGCGGATGGGATCGCCGAGCCGATCCTCGTCGGTTCGGAGGGCGAGGTTTCGGAGCGGGTCCGCGCGGAAGGGGGCGATCCCGACGCCGTGACAATCGCCGATCCCAAGACATCGCCACTGACTCAGAAATTCGCTGTCGCATATCATGACCTGCGCCGGCACAAGGGGGTCGACCAGGCCGCGGCCGAGGTTGCCGTTCGCGATCCGCTGATCTTCGCGGCAATGATGCAAGCGCCTGGGTTGCGTTCTGCATGGGGCTCTATCCGGATACGCGGAAGGGCAGCGAGGATGATCAGGATGGGGCGGATGATAGTCCAGGGTCAGGTGTTGACGCCTCGGGTGACGGCGGAGACTAAGTGCAATATCTCGCCGCTTGCACGCGAGCTGTGATTGTCTGCATTGCGAGACAAACCTGCCGTTGGCGCAAGAATTCGAAGGTCCGGTTTGATCGCAATTGCTGCCGTTTGGGCTATGTCGAAAAAGTGCCAGGAAGCGACGCTCCACTGCTCACACGAGAGCCGCCCTTGGCGGCTTTCAAGACATTGGACAAGCAGCACCTACCGTCGCCAATCAGGACTTCGGGCTCGGATTCCGTTAAGCTTCCCCCTGCAACCCGGAAAGGTACTGACCCCATGACGAAAGCCAGGGCTCGCCAACGGGCAAAAGCCAAGGCCGCGAAAAAGATCAAAAAACGCCAGGCGGCCGCAGGCCTGCCGGGCCCAACAATCAGGCCGGGGCAGTTCGACCCGCAAAAGAGTTCGATCAAAGGCCCAGTTGAGAACGCCAACACCTTGAATTTCGCGGGAGCGAAATCCGGGGCGGCGCGGTCGAGATAGGCCGAAAACGACGCTCGGGCACGTTGGTCGGCAATCGCCGGTTTCCGTGCCTTCAAATGATCCGAGTTGAGCGCGTACTTTGTGCCAAAAGTTGGCATTCACCGCCCGATCTGAGCCTCAACGTCGGAGAGCTTGTTCGCAACCGGCGTCGTTGGTGTCGGTTCGTGGCCCTATCTGCTGATCTTGCGCCGCCGAAGCAGCTGACCTGCTAGGTCCGGCTGGAGCGGTTTAGCCGACGGAGCCGCCAGTAGTCGTGGCGCGCTCGCCCGCTTGCGTCTCGTCCTCAGGGGCCGATCCGGCATCAAGCCACGCGATCAGCAGATCGTAGGACACTGCAAGCACGATTGGCCCGAGGAAAATTCCAATCAACCCGTGCGTAAAGGTTCCGCCAATAACTCCGGCAAAAATTACAAGTGTCGGCGTCGAGAGGCCCTTTGACATCAACGCCGGCTTTACCACGTTGTCGCCCAGTGACACGACGACCAGGTAGATCGTCAACAGAATTGCCGCGGCCGTTCCCAAGCTGGTCCAGGCCCAAACCAGGACCGCCACGACGACCAGTGCCGGGCCGACCTGGACGATGCAAAGGATCAAGATCACGAACGTCAGCAATCCCGCCGCCGGCACGCCGGCTGCGAGCAGCCCGACCCCCAGTAGCAGCGATTGCGCAACCGAGACGCCCATGACCCCGCGCGAGACGTTCCGGATCGTCGCCCCAGCCATGCCGACAAAGTCGAGCCCGCGGCGTCCGGCGACCCGGTGCCCGAGCCGGCGGGCAAACGCAGCGATGGCCGGCCCCGGCTGGTAGAGAAATCCGGAAAGGATGACCGAGACAATAAAGAGCAGCACCGTGACGCCTGCGCCGGCAAAGGAACTGGCGATCCAGCCTCCGACATGCAGGGCGGTTTCGCGATGCGCACCGAGGAAGCCTGCTACGTTGGTCGCCGCAACCTGCCAGGTATCGTAGATCGATGCACCAACGAGGGGAATTGATCTGATCGCCTCCGGCGGCAGCGGTAGCGACACGGTCCCTGCGTTGATTTCGGCAATGATCGTCTCGGCACTGCTGGCGGCACTTAGGATCAATACTGCCACCGGTCCCAGAATGACCACGAGGCCGGCAATCGTGATCAGCGCCGATGAAAGGCGCTCGCTGCCGCCGAGCTTCGCCGACAGCCAGACATGCGCCGGATAGATGGCGACGGTAAGGACGACAGCCCAGACGATGACGACGGCAAACGGGCTGACCAGGAACAATGACCAGACCGCAAGCAAGCCAACGAGCAACAATCGGATCGCGTGGTCGATCACTGTATAGACGCCGGCCTCTCCCACAGCGAGCTGTCGCCGGGGATCGCTGTGGCCGTCGGTCATGTGCGCCTCATCCTCCGCCCAGCGCGGTTCTGGCATATTCGGCTATTGTCTACCGATGTCGAGTGCGAAGATCAAATGGTTGGGCGGACCTGTCGGACCTCGAAAAGGCAACCCTCGACGGTCAGGTTTAGGGCCTCGTGGCTGTCGACGTGAACGTCTGATGATCTAGGCATGGATCGCCCGGATTTCCGAACCAATCGCGCTTGACCGATCATTTATCGCGCATCACTTCACATCAGCACATGATCGCGAATGCGGCGATGCTAAACCAAATTGGATCTCAGCCTTGGGTCAGGAATACACGTAGCGCTGACTCACCGAATGTCCGGATTTCCCTAGATTGCTGCAGTTCGAAAGCTGCGCAACATTCGGTAGTTTGGGCTCTATGTCGCCCTTCGCTGCACCTCGCACCAAAGTCCGGAGAGCGGACAAACCGGACCTTCATTATACGATCCGCGAGTGTCCATTTCTGACCCTAAACGGACTTCGTGGCGTTCCAACGCGACAGCCCAAATGTCAGGTGTGGCGAATGTTTACATTAGCCGAAGTTCGTAGGGGCCTTCGCCCAGCGATTGACCGGGACTCTCGACTTGACGCCACGCAGGTGTTCTGATGCCTGCGGGCGCTGGCCTTAGGTGAGAATGGAGGACAATATGGGTGACGACGTTAAGATGGCCGGTGGCTGCATGTGTGGGACAGTGCGTTATGAGACCACGGGTGACTCCATCGGGGTCGGCCACTGCCACTGCCATAGCTGCCGCAAACACAATGGCGCAGCGGTGGTGACTCTGGCGGGATTCAAGGTCGATCAGGTCAGGTTCAGCGGTGACAAGCGTAAGATCTACGAATCATCGCCGGGCGTAGGCCGCGCGTTTTGCGGCAAGTGCGGAACACCACTTACCTGGGAGGCCGACGGAGGTGACCTGGGGCCGATTATCGAAATTCACATCAGCACGTTCGACAATCCGGATGTTCTTGTGCCTGCCTCCCATGCCTTCTATGGCGAACGAATCTCCTGGCTCGATATTGCCGATAATCTGCCACGTTATGAAGGTTTTCCCGACACCAGCCCAGTCCTACGACACGGTCCGGCTAGCGACGGTCTGCCTACCGGCTGAGCGCTACCGCTAATTTTTTCTGCGTCAACTGGGTGTCTAGTAGTCGGGTTCGCGTAACCCCCTTCGGAGCGCCGAGGGGCTGACACTTGGCAGAGCCTAGTCCGGAAGGCCCGCCTTGCGCAGTCCCTGGAACCAATGATCCGCCCACGCCGGTGTGTTGGCCGCAGTCCCAAGAATGTAAACGTCTCGTTGTCTTACGGAGGCATTGGGTTGATCGGCGAGTATTCCCTCGACGACCTTCCGCGCTTCGACGGTGCGATCCAGTTGGGCGAGCGCGGCGGCGAGCACCCTGCGCGGAAAAATGAACTTGGGGTGGCGACTGACAGCTTCCTGCAATGGTAAGAGGGCGTCCTCATATTGCCTGCCAGTGTAGTATGCGAGGCCCAATAGCCAGAGGTACCAGACGGGATGGTAGGGGTTGAGCCGGATCGCCCTCATGTAACAATTTATGGCCTCCTCTGTAGCGCCTGTTGCGTGATAACATTTGCCCATACTTGCAAGGGCATCGGCATCGTTGGGATTGAGCGAAACTGCGCGTTCATAATGAAGCATTGCCTCCTTTAGCCGACCCTTGAGCTGCAAAAAATGCCCGAGAAGGTATTGCGATTTGCTGTCATCGTGATCGAGAGCAACCGCCTTGGCAGCGCAATCAAGTCCATGATCCAATGCAACCTCGTCTGACTCTTCCCAGTGGTTCGCCAGGCCGACCAAATCGCACATCGCCGACCCGGCGTAGGCCCTGGCGTATGTAGGGTCTAGTTCGGCCGCCCTCTCGTAGGCTCGACGCGCATCAAGATGCTTCACATCGGAGTCGGCAACAATGCCCTGTCCACGAAGCACCCAGGTGTAGGCATCCATATCTTCGGTCGGCTTGCGAGTAGCGCTGTCCTGAGAGGTGAGTTTGACCTTTCCAGCAACAGTCGAAACAACCATCTGGGTGATCTCGTCTTGAACCACAAAGATATCAGTGAGTTCACGATCATAGCGCTCGGCCCAAATATGGTGACCACTTAAGCCATCAATGAGCTGAGCGGTGACGCGCACTCGTTTACCAGATGCGCGGACACTGCCCTCGACGACATAATGAACGCCTAGGTCATTCGCAACTTCCTGGACTTTTGCGGGCTTGTTCTTGTAGGCGAACGACGAATTGCGCGCGATGACGAACAATTCCCTAAATCGCGATAGCTCTGTGATGATGTCCTCAGTGATGCCGTCGGAGAAATATTCCTGCTCCGCATCGCCCGACATGTTGCTGAAAGGCAATACGGCGATCGAGGGCTTCTCGGGCAATCGCATGGCCTTGGCCACCGGGTTTGGCTCTGCGCTATCACTGCCCGCGGCTCCCGCCCATTTCCACGCGCGCACCTTGCGCTCCATGTTTTTTAACGCCTGTTCACCAAGGTCTTCGAAGCCCAATTTCAGCCGTCCTTGGACGTTTTCGTGGACCACATCCGAAATGCAGAGACCGCCAGGCTCTGAAAGCCCCTCAAGCCGGGCGGCGACGTTGACTCCGTCGCCCAGGATGTCCTCACCGTCGATGACGATGTCGCCCAGGTTGATCCCGATGCGGTAGCGAATGCGCGTGGCATCGGGGATCCGGCATTCCAGTTCCGGCATGGCGCGCTGAATTTCGACGGCACAGTGAACCGCATCGACGGCGCTCGGGAACTCGACCAGCAAGCCGTCGCCCGTCGTCTTAACGATGCGGCCGCCGTATTGGGCGATCTTCGGGTCGATCAGGGCGGCGCGGTGGGCCTTTTGCCGCTCGATCGTGCCGGCCTCGTCGGCTGCCATGAGCTTGCTGTAGCCGACCATATCAGCGGCCAGTATCGCGGCAAGACGGCGTTCCATCGCTTTCCTCCACCGGGGTAGGAGACTAGTGGAGGACCGTCGCAGAATCCATTGTGGAAGTGAGGTGCTGAGACGTCCGCAACTGGCACAAACTGGTCGCTTACGGGCCTCACCTTGAAGGTCGGCAATGGGCTCTAAGCGGTCATCCGACGACTTCACTCAGACAATCTCAGTGACGCTGTGCGCCCAAGGTCAGCTGCGCGGGACAAACCTGCCGTTGGCGCGATATTCTTAATGTCCGTAATCCGGCCGGATGCCGCCCTTCGAGCTATGTCAGCCTCGTGCCAAGGACAGAAGTCTGCCAGCCGTGGTCTAGCGGGGTCATCGGAGGCACACGCTTGTCGCCATTTCCGATAGACTCCCCGATTGCAGGCGCGTGTGTTAACACCCGAGTGGGCGTATGGTGATCCCGCGGAATTTGGGGGCATCGTTTTGGATGTAGCTCAATTTCTTGACGAGCTCGGGATGTCTCAGTATCTGAAGGCATTCGTCGAAAATGCCATCGATGAAGATCTCCTGCCCGAACTAAGCGACGATGACCTACGCGAACTTGGCATTGAGGCGCTGGGACACCGCAAGCGGATATTGCGGGCGGCTGCCAGGATGGCAAATCACGGTATCGAAGCGGCCGAGCCCGGCGGCCGCGCGCAAAGGCGTCAGCTGACCCTGATGTTTGTGGATCTCGTCGGATCGACGGAACTGTCGGACAATCTGGAACTCGAAGCATTCAACGAGATTATCCGTGACTACCAGGAAACCGCCAAGCAGGCGATCGAGGCCCACGGCGGCTATGTTGCTAAGTACATCGGTGACGGTGTTCTGGCCTATTTCGGCTATCCCCAATCCCACGAAGACGACGCCGAACGCGCTATCCGGGCAGGGCGGGCGTTGATCGACGATGTCTCGGAGCTCGATCCGAGAATTCCCGAGCAGCGCCTTTGCGTTCGGATCGGAATCGAGACCGGTCCCGTCGTCGTCGGCGAAATTATCGGTGACGCGGGCGCACGAGAGCATGCGGTCGTTGGCAAGACCGCCAATCTTGCGGCCCGGCTCCAGGCCCTGGCCGAGCCAAACGCCGTGGTCGTCGGGCCCATGGCGCACAGGTTGGCGCGCGCGACGGCGACTTTTCAAGCGCTGGGCGAGCATGACCTCAAGGGGATTGATTCACCCGTCGGAGCGTGGCGCGTCGATGCGCTGCGGGAAATCGCCGAACCGCACGATTTTGATGATACGCCCCAGGTTTCACAACTCGTCGGGCGCAGGAACGAACTTGGAGCGCTGGCATCTGCCTTCGCGCGGATGCGAGCGGGCGAAGCCCTGATGGTCCATGTTGTCGGCGAGCCCGGTATCGGCAAGTCGAGGCTGGTTCGCGAATTCATCAGCCAATCTAGCGAAATGGCCTCGATCCTTGTGGGTCACTGCGCGTCCCATGGCGGGACGACCGCGTTCTTTCCCTTTACCAACCTCCTGCGAAGATGGCTCGGAGAGCCCGACGGCTCAGAGGACACACCGGATGGCCTGATGGAGTGCCTGGTGGCCTGCGGGCTCGATGCGCGGCGCCACGCTCCATACATCTTAAAACTGCTGGATGTTACGCACCCTTCAGTCTCTGAAATTGAGCCTGACCTGATTGGTGTCCGCACGCAGGAGGCGCTCTGCCAGTTCGTCATTGAACACGGGCGCGTTCGACCGACGATTCTATTCATCAATGATCTGCACTGGATCGACGAGCGGTCAGCGACTCTGCTCCATGCGCTCACGCGGCGCGACGACCGGCAGGGAATACTTATCCTGGCTAGCGCCCGCCGCCGCTACGAACCTCCGTGGATCGGGCTTCCGGGGGTAGAGGAAATCAATCTTGCGCCCCTTTCCGCCGAAGAGAGTCTGCTTCTGTTCCGCAGCCGTGTCGCGGGCGACCCGTCCGATGGAAATTTTGCAGGCATTGTGGAGCGCGCCGGCGGCAATCCGCTCTTTCTTGAAGAGCTGGCCCGCCATGTCGGGCGCGCGTCTGAGACGGCGGGGCGGGAATGGGCTGCCTCGATCCCTGAGACCCTCGCAGGTTTGCTCATGCAGCGCGTCGACGCACTGTCGAGCCGCGCCAGGCGCACTGCGGAAATGGCAGCGGTCGCGGGCCGCAGGTTCGACGCTACGCTGCTCGACGAGGGATTGGAGGATGATCTAGCCGAACTCGTGGCCGGCGGCGTCGTTCTCGAGGAACACGGCCAGAGAAACACCTATCGCTTCCAGCACGCACTGGTTCACGACGTCGTCTACGACAGCCTGCTCGAGGCGGACCGACGACGTCTGCACGGCGAGGTCGGAGCACGCCTGAGAGCGCAGTATTCGGGACGTGAAGTCGAAGTGGCCGAAGACCTTGCCCGTCATTTCGCAGCGGCAGGCGCCTCCCGGTCGGCAATGCAGTTTGCCTGTCTCGCTGGTGACAAGGCGCTTGACCTATTCGCGCTGAGCGACGCGGAAAGCTGGTATGGCGTGGCCCTGTCCATGGCGCCCGATGAAGGCGGACGCGATGACGACGTGCTTCTCGCACGGGTCATTGTAAACCAGACGCAGGTTCTCTGCTGGAACGGAGAGTTCCCTGCAATGGTCGATCTCGCGCAGCGCCAACTGCCACGGATTAGAGCATTGGGAGAGATCGAAGAAGTCTCGCGGGCGCTGACATGGATCGGCGAGGGCTTCATGCATGTCGGCCGATACGATGAGGCCCGAGAAACACTTCTCACCGCTCTCGAGAACGGCCGTGTGTTGGGCGACGAGAGCTGTATCGGCTACGCATCGGGCGAACTGATGTGGCTGGATACCATTGTCGCCGAGGGTAGCGAGTTCGAGTCAATGCCGGAGCGATCGGCGGAGCTCGAGGCCGTGGCCGACAGACTTGACGATGCTTATCTTTTAACGCTCGCGTTTTACGCGCGCTGGGCGCATGCGAGACAGACTGGCAAGATTGGCACGGCGCTCGCGATAGCACGACGCCTGCGAGACCTTGGCGAGCAGAATAGCTACCCCCCTGCGGTGTGCTGGGGCGCGTGCCTGGAAGCCGACGGTCACGCGAAGACCGGTAATCACGTCGAGGCTGAACAGGCTGCGATTGCTGGCCGGGAAGCGGCAGCGTGCCGGTTCGACGATTTGATGGCTGAACTCTCGCTGGGCATGACTCTGGTATCGAGCGGCCGAAACGACGAGGGCTTGACGCTGTTGAAGAAGGCGCCATGGCGGACCGACAGGATTGGCGCGCTGTACTTCGCATATGCGGGTGACGTCGCGCTCGGCACGGCGCTCGCGGCTTCCGGGCGTGTGAAAGAGGCGCTGGACTGGCTTCGGGATGGAATTCGATGGTTCGAGCGCATTGGCAACCGACGCGCGTTGAGCATGGCCGCCCTCGAACTCGGGCGCATTCTGATCGAGGATTCCGGTGCGTCGCGAGCGCGCAACGGCCTGCGATCGCAGCTGCGCTCGCTGTTCTCCGGTGGCCCAACTCCGACCGCAGAGGCGCACGCCTGCCTCGACCGCGTCCTCGCGGAGAAATCGGCGCTCGCGATGCACGACGTCTGCGCGGAGGCGCTTCTACTGAAGGCGCGGCTCGCTGAACGCGACGGCGACAGAAGTGCCGCACGGGCCGCGCTTGCCGATGCCGAGCAGCTCGCGGGGTCGCTCGAATGGCTTCAGCTGGAACAACGGATAAACAGCGAGAGTCGCCGTTTCCGACCAAGCGCCGGTTTGTAGCTCAGACGCCTAGAACGCTGCCTTCCACTGCTCAGTGTCAACGAACCAACGCTCCTCGGTGATCAAACCGTCGGCACCAAACTTGAACAGGACCGCACATTGTGATCCGCCCGGGATCTTGTCGGCGGTAAATTCCACGATGTTCACAATCTCGTTCTCGCCTGGGCAGTAGCGCAGAACCTTGATCTCGAAACCTGGCGGCAACGCCTGGCCAATAGTGTCAAGAGCCGCGCGAAAGGCGCTCCGTCCGTGGAGCACATCATTCTGGCCCGGCAAGACGAAAATCATGTCATCAGCGTAGAAGCCCGCGAGCTTATCCATTTCCCCGGCAGCAAGCGCCGCCCAACCGTCCTTCAAATCCGCAAGTTGCTTATCGCTGGCCATCTTTCGTCAGTCCTCTCTTCGGATGCCTCGCACCGATCAGAGAGCTATCACATTTAAATGCTTCTCAGAACCCGACCGGAGATAAAGGCCCCGACCTAGAAGAGAGTTCCGCCGTCGCTATGTCCGCAGTGGGTCAAACCCGGGCGCTCGCTGCCCCTCTGAACCATGTCGGCCATCGGGGGGCAAACCGCCGCTCCGCCCTCAGCGTCGGCAAACTGCCGGTTTCCGTGCTTTCCCTAGCCCAGCGACGAGTGCGTGCCATTTGCCAAAGGGCGACCTTTTTCGGGGCCAGGCATAGACCTGGCTGTGCAGCCCGGGTGGCATGAGTTCTCCAGTGGCACCATCACCGCGATCACGATGATCCGGTGCGCCTTCGGTTCGACTGTCGAGGGATCAGTCGAGCGGCTTCGTTAAAGTGAAGACGCCTCGCATCTCGCCTGCTTTAAAACCGCGGGCCATGTCCTCGGGGTACAGCTCGGCCAACTTGCCGACGACCTCGGGGCTCACGTCATCACCGCCATGACACGCGAGACAGACCTCCTCTGTCGGGATCGCCTTGACGAGGCGGAATGAGCGCTGACCATTGGTCTCGACGACCTCGGCCTTTGCGATGTCCGCGGCAGCTTCGCCCGCGGCCTGACGCGCCAGGAATTCTTCGATAGCCGCCGCGGTGTAAGGATCGGGAGCATTCTTTGAATTCCGGAGCTTGTGGCTGGAGCGCGCCACCGTCCAGCCGCTGGCATCGGAAATGTCGGAAGCGATCTCCGGAGCCCTCGTGTTGCAGACGACTATGGCGTTCACCGGCCCACCCTCTTCAATCGCGGCCTTCAGCTCCGCCTTGAGCGTCCCGCCGAAGTCCCCGATCAGCTCCTTGCCCTCCGCCACAAGAGATTCCATTTCCGATGTGGCCTCCGAGGCGGTAGCCAAGGCCATCGCCAGCGTGGCCAGAACCAAAAGATTTCTCATGGGCTTTTCCTTTTTCGTCGCTGCAATCCCATCGCGGCGCGATTTTCCGTCAGCAGCTCACTCAGACCGCGCCATCACCTCAGAGAATTAAGTGTGTGGCAGCGCAATCGCCAAGGTTCTTGGCCGTGAATGAATGTCGCAGTGGGGTCAGGAATTCGCATAGGGCGCATCCGCTGGATGTCCGAATTCTCCCCAATTGCCGCCGTTCGAATGCGGCGCAGCATCGTGCAGAAAGGGCTCAACGCTGCCGTTCGCTTCGAGGGCGAAGCATTTCGGCGGGTCGATGTCGGCTCAGCGGACGAAGCTGCCGTTCGAGCAAAGTCTCAATTGTCCGGTTTGACCCCGATTGCCGCCATTGGGGCTAGGTCGAAAAAGTGCCACAAAGCGACATAGCCTCCTTTCGATCTGTCTGTTTTGGCATGGAGCGTTTGGACAATCTTGGCCAGCGTGATAGCCGCTGCTGGCTCGAGGCTCATCGGGAACCGTCCTCGAGTCGTGCGTGAAGATAAAGGACAAGGCGAACAAGGACTCCATGCAACGCGAACACATGTCATTCTGGGACCGCATTGCCGAATCCATCGCCACAAACCCCTGGCGTCTGATTTTCCTCTGGCTGCTCCTGTTCGGCAGCTCAATTCCATTGGCCGTCGCGCTGCAGGATCACCTCACGCCGACCAGAACGATTGCCGGAACTGAATCGGCATATGTGGACCAGCTAATCGCTGAGAAGTTCGACAGGGATTCCCGGCACGGCGCCGTGCTCGTCCTCGCCGGGTTGCGGCCTGTCCATGACGAGGCAGACTGGGAAGTCCTGAAGTCCACGGTCAAGGCCCTACGCACTTGGCCACAGGTTTTGCGCGCCAACTCGATCATCGATTTTCCGAGAGGGCTGATGGTCGGGGCCGACGGTACCGGCGCCATTATAACGCTGCAGGTTCTACCCGGCTCCGATGCGGGCGATTTGGAAGTGTTGCTCCGTCAGCTTGCGGCACAGATCGAACAGCATTCGGCCGGCGGAGACCGGAGGTTGCAGCTATATTGGACAGGGAATTTCTTTCTGCACGCGGATGTTGCCAAGGCCAGCGAGCGGGGAGCGCGTGAAGGCGAACTCATGGCGTTACCGCTGACGCTTTTGTTTCTGGTCGCGGTCTTCGGCAGCATCCGGGCTGCACTTTGTCCGGTACTCTCGGCTGTAGTTACCGTTGTAGCGAGCATTGGACTCGCCGGGCTGATGACGATACTGCTGCCGTGGTCTCCCTCGGTCCTGATGCAAAATGTCGTCTCGCTGATCGGTCTCGCGCTCACGATCGACTATTCGCTCCTGACGGTGAACCAGTTCCGCAGAGCGACCGAACGGGGGCTCGTACCGCGCGAGGCAATCGTCGCCGCGACCGCGAAATCAGCCCCGACGATTGTTCTTGCCGGCTTATCAGTGTTCCTGGGATTCGCCGCATTGCTAATGGTGCCGATAGAGGAAATCCGTTCGATCGGCTTCGGCGGGGTTCTTGCTAGCATTCTGGCCGTCTGCGTTTCGACGACGCTGCTACCCGCCGTTCTCGGGCTGCTTGCTCCCCGTCTCGCGCGTGGTAGAGGTCCGGCGGGCGGGGAGACGGCGCGGCGGGTCTTCGCGGCGGTCGCCCGGTCGGTCTGCCTGCGCCCTCGCGCCATCCTCCTAGCCTCGGCCATTCCGCTGCTCTTGCTCGCCCTACCCGTGCAGGGGTTGAGGATCACCGCGCACAACGAGACCTGGCTGCCCCCGGAGGCCCAATCGACACGCGGTGTCGAAGCCCTTATCGAAATGGGCAGGCGGGGCCTCGCCAATGAAATCCTCGTGATTGCCAAGGCGCCGGCGGACGACATGTTCCTCAGTGCATCCGGCTGGGCCAAGGCACATGACATCTATGCCCGTGTTGCCGTGCTGGATGGGATCGACTCAGTGATCGCCTTGCCACGTTCGATGTCGGCGAAACTGAAGCCGGAGACCCTACAGAACATACCGCGCCAGACACTCGACCCGCTTCTGAGCCGCGATAACAGCATCATGCTATTCCGCGTAATTCCGGACAACACCATCGACTATCATGGTCTGGAGCGGCTCGTAGGACGAATTCGCGCGCTCGGCGCAAACGATCAAGCGCGTGAGCCGACTCCAGAAATCTTTGTCGGCGGATTGCCGGCCTCGACAGTGGACTATGTCGCGATCGTTTGGAGCTGGATGCCATACGTTATCGGCCTAGTGATCCTCGGGGCGTTCATCGTACTGGCATCAGCGTTCCGAAGCCCGGTTGTGGCTTTGAAGGCGGTCCTGCTGAACCTGTTCTCGGTATCGGCAGCATTCGGATTGGCGACGCTGGTCTTCATAGATGGGTACGGCGCGTCCCTGATCGGTGTTCAGGGCCCAATTGACGGTGTGTTTCCGGCAATGCCGCTGGTTGTCTTCTGCGCGGTGTTTGGCGTTTCGATGGATTACGAGGTGTTCCTGATCTCACGCATCGCAGCGGCCCGCCAGATCGAGCCGGGAGAGACTGCAGCAATCGTCCGGGGGATATCTGAGACCGGCATGGTCATTACCTTTGCCGCGGCGATCATGCTTCTTGTATTCGGGTCGTTCGCCTCGGCAGATTTCCTACCCGCAAAATTGCTCGGCTTCACATTGGCCATAGCCGTCTTCCTCGACGCCACCATTGTCCGAATTCTCATGAGCCCCGCCCTAATGCGCCTGGCAGGGCGTTGGAACTGGTGGCCGGGAATGTGAGATTGACGGCACAGCCCCGGCCGCTGAATTTTGCGGTCATCACAAGCAAGGGTGTTGCATCGACATTGGGGGGTGAACTTCAACTTGGGGTCAGGAATACACGTAGCGCGCACTCACCCAACGTCCGGTTTGCCGCTCAATCTTGTCGTTCGAACGCAGCGCAGCATCAGGCAGATTGGGCTCAAAGCCGACCCTCGCTGCGAGCGCACACCGACCGAGCTGATCAAGGTCGGCTCGGCGGGACAAACCTGCCGTTGGCATAAATTTCCAGAGGTCCGGTTAGGCCCCGATTGTTGACGTTGGGGCTACTTCTCGAACGTGCCAGGAGTACGCGCTCCCCTAATCATCCGAACGTCATCCTTGGCGGCATTTGAGACATCTGCAATGGAGGGCGCACACCTCCAAATTCGCGAGCGTTCATTTATCGGAGAAAAGATCATCCAGCATCGGACACTCGGCCTGCCCACCCGTGCAATTCACCAAATTGTGCTACCTGACCACGGCCACAGTTCTCGATGTCCATCGACACCGACGAAGAGCTTCGAGGTTTTAATTTTCTGGGACGCGCATCGCTGCGACGTCAATGGGTTACAGACTTCGCTTTCTTGGTTTCCGACGCGACGGAAATTGCAATAAGAGTTTTTTGAAGCGGTCATAAATTTCCTCTACCTGACGGCGTCGGAATGCAGCAATAAACCCAGCGAGATGCTGGGCAGTGTACTCGGGCGAAAGGGCTGAATTCGATTTCGTTCGGGATAGAGCAGGAAATGATCCTAACGATAGGAGTCCCAAATGAGCGATCACAGACCCTACAATGTGCTTTTCCTTTGCACCGGCAATTCGGCGCGGTCGATCATGGCGGAGGCAATATTAACCCGCGAAGGCGGTGGCCGCTTTAATGCCTTCTCGGCCGGGTCACAGCCCAAGGGCGAAGTGCATCCATTTGCGCTCGACGTTTTGAAGATGAGGAACCACGATCTTGAGTTTGCCCGGTCGAAGAGTTGGGATGAATTCGAAGTAGATGGCGCGCCGAAAATGGATTTTGTGTTCACCGTTTGTGACAGTGCCGCTGCGGAAACATGCCCAATCTGGCCGGGCCATCCCATTACGGCCCACTGGGGTATTCCCGATCCGGCCGCGGCAGAGGGTAGCGAGGCGGAGCGAATGCTCGCCTTCTCCGATGCCTACCGGATGCTCACGAACCGAATAACGATATTCGTCAATCTGCCTCTCCAGTCACTTGATCAACCGACGCTGCAACGGCGAATTGACGAGATTGGTGCCAACGAAGGCTAGGGTGAGCCTGTCGCGTCATCGGGCGCGATAGGGCGTCAGATACTTGCAGCATATCATTAGACGTCGAACGCCTGCCGCATATCGATAAACTCGATTGGATCGCCCTTCGAAACGATGGGTGTCTCTGCTGCAATGCAGCCGAGGCCGTCGGCAAGCGTCAGCGGCATGAGCCGCGCCGACCCTCCTTTCCCGAGACGACGAAGTTTAGTTAGCCCCGTGTGATCGTATCCGGACACGCCGACCGGGAAGAACTCACTGCGGCCGGGGCGCCTGGCCATCTCAAAATCTGCAATAGCGGGCCGGGAAAGATGATCGGGACGGCGACCGCGCAGGCATGCGAGAACTTCCCTGCCGACCACGAGGAACGTCACGAAGGCCGCGAACGGATTTCCCGGCAGCCCCAAAAGGATACAATTCGGCAGGATCGCTAGCCCGACAGGCTTCCCCGGTTTCATGGCGACGGCGTGCAGCGCAAAGCGTCCCCCGAGACGCAGACAGGCCGACCTGACGTGATCCTCGACGCCGAACGACATGCCACCCGTCGTGATGACGAGATCGCAGGTCTCGCTCATTTCGGCAATGGACTCCGTGATTTCGTCAACGCTGTCACGGCATCGAACGATTTCTAGTTCAATGTCCGGCGCCGCTGACAGCAAGGCGGTTAGCATTGGCGTGTTGGAGTCCCGCACACGGAAGGGAACGGCCTCGGCCGCCGCGAGAACTAGCTCGTCGCCGGTCGCAATGAGCCCAATACGCAAGGCCCTGATGCAGGAAACGCGCCCATGCCCAGCCGCAGCCAAAATCGCAATGTGTCGGGCGTCGAGACGCTTTAGCGCGGGCACGAGCAGATTGCCGATACCAACGTCCTCGCCCCGACGCCGTATGTTTGTGCCGCTTGGGAGGAGGCAGGGAGGCGTCACTACGCCGTCCTCCACGGTGCAGCGTTCCTGCATTGCAACCCGATCGGCGCCACGCGGGACCGGCGCGCCGGTCATGATATGCAAGGCCTCTCCCGCGGCGATCCAACGCCGCGGCTCTCCGGCACGGGTGAGACCGGCGATTCTGAGACGCCGGAGTGCGACGTGGTCGATGAAGACGCCTTTGTACGCAACAGCCGAGCCGGTGGTGCGACTGACCCCCTCGACCCGCCGGGACTTGGCCCCGACACTTACCGACCTCCGATTGAGGGGGATGCCGATCCGATTGAGCTGCGCATTCCGGGTTGCCCGCCGGTGCCGCGCCCTCGAATTCCGGGCGGGGATCCACCGCGTTAAGCGCCCGAAAGGAAACTGGTTCAATACCGGGGATGGCGCCGCCGCCTGGTCACTGCCCGCCCGATCTCCGGATCGCCAGACCCGCCGTCGCGGCCTGCGCCACAGGAAGATTTCGGTCGTGCCCTGCTTGATCATCAAGAGGCGGGATTAAAAATGCTAATAGCATATTAAAAAATATTATGGTAAGGTTTTTATATGAGTGATTCTTTCGTGTTTTCGTACGCTCCGCATAGTTTTAAACGAGAGGTAGCTGCGTGCCTCGGGGGCAGCCAATTTTAATACATTATCTTTGCCAACAAATTGGCCGCGCGGCGATCTCGGTCAGCCGTTCAGAATAACTCATTGTTATATATATACGTTTAACTCATCTGCCGCAACGAAGATGAAGAGGGAAAAATGTCTGTGCTGGATGAAATCCGAAAGCTCGATTCACAGAAAGCAAAGCTGCTTTCGGATGCTAAGGAAGAGGCACTCGCAAATGCGAATGCCGCGATCGCGATGCTCAACGAGCTCGGCTTTGCCTACCAGTTGGTGGAAACCGACAAGGCCGCACCGACCGGTAAACGGCGCACTGGCATGTCGGACAAAGTCTTGAAGATGATCAAGGCACGTCCAAATGGCATCAAGCGCGCGGAGCTCCTGGAGAGGATGGGCGTCAAGGGCGACAAATCCGGAGAGCAGTCGGTGAGCAACGCGCTTTCCACCTTGAAACGGTTCGGGAAACTTTCCGCTGAAGGCCGCGTGTACAAAGCCATCTGAGGATGAAATACCCCTCACAACCCTATGCATACGCACATGCACCTAGTATGCATATGCCGGATCGGGCGTTGAGGGTAATCACACCTCACCATAAACAACCGTTCCGCCACATGGTTCATCGGGGCCTAGCCCCGAGCAAAAAAATCCTGCCTTGTGCAGGAAAGGATCAAGCACGCGCACGCGGAGGGAATCGCGCGCGCGTTTTTCATTTGTTCGGCGCTTCGCTTGACCGAGAACCATGGGCGGGACATCACATTATAATGAACCTCGATCCCGTTCCTTAACGGTAGTGTTGGATCGTCATATTCGTTCTTTACCTCAAGACGCGCATCCTTGTCTAAACGTCGGCAATGGGCTCGTTAGCGGACCTTCAGGCTCGGCTTAGCGAGCGTCCGTTTCGTGCCAGGAGACGACATTGCTCAGAATTGCAGCACGTCCGCCTTGCGGGACAAACCTGCCGTTAGCGTAAAGTGTCGAAGGTCCGGTTAGCTCCCGATTGTTGCCCTTGGGGCTATTTCGGGAACGTGCCAAAATCCGTCATTCAGTTGGCACAGGCGGAGCAGGTTTCCATCTTATCCAACTGACCTCATGCTTTCCGCCCGGCATCGGCAAAATAAGAAGCATCGGAGTGCCCTTTATAACGCGCTTCGCCACTAGTTCCTTTGCAGTGGTTCTTGCTATGTAGAAGGTGTCTGTTCCAAAGCCTACAATTCCGGGAGTCAATGACATCGAAACAGACTCATACCTAATCGCGATCATTCCCTCATCACACCAATATTGAGCATCTTTAGATAATTTACCGGTGTATGCGCTAGAACCCTCACTGTAGAATTTGAAACCTATAGTATTATGATTTTCTGACGAAAAATCGGCTACGCTGACGGATCTTAACTCAGGGCTAAATATACTCACAACCTGGCCCTCTTCTGCGGTTCGGAATAGGCTCAGAAGATTCCTATTGGCTTGATAACGGCCAGAGATGTCAGGACAAGCGTTTGCCTTCGCGAGTATCAATTGACCAAACGCGGGTGGATAATCCTCGCTCTTGGTTGCACAACCTTGAACGATCAAGGCCACGGCAAGACAGCCGACGATTATAGAAGGTCGCATAAAGAAAGATTGCCCGACATAGAGCGGCTTTCCGTTGACGAGCATCAATGGGTCAACTTGAACCCGCAAGAATCTCCGCTTCGGGTCAGAAGCATGTCCAGCCCCATATTCATGGGCCATTTCTGAGTAGAGTTTCCGGGGCTGGTGGTCGCATGTTGAGCGCCTGATGGGGGCGGGTATGGCTGGAACGGGTCGGCGTGAAGCCGATCCGGATCTACCCCGGCTCACCCTGGGAGAACGGATACAACGAGCGCTTCAACGGAACCCTTCGACACGAAGTCCTCAACGCTGAGTGGTTCGCAACCACGAAACA
>CAJICH010000138.1_pt1 | contig 16921 bp, 14 predicted proteins | sample 9199591 | NCBI WGS metagenome assembly CAJICH01 (sample SAMEA7708332, study PRJEB35096) | sediment metagenome | biome: marine neritic benthic zone biome [ENVO:01000025]; feature: sediment [ENVO:00002007]; material: shallow marine sediment [ENVO:03000034] sea grass bed [ENVO_01000059] ...
ATCCTGAAGGAAGCTGAGGGAAACTGGTAGGGCCTTCGCGCCGCCGACGGTTCGTCGATCATGCAGTGCGTGAGCTCAGCGTCAGCGAGCGCCGGGCCTGCCGCGCAGTTGGCCAGCACCGCTCGACCCAGTGGCGCCGGCCGACCCGATCTGCGGACGAGCAGTGCCTAACCGAAGCGATCGTCGAGCTGGCCTCGCGCTATGGTCGCTATGGCTATCGTCGGGTCTGGGCGTTGCTGCGGGCGGAGGGCTGGTGGGTGAACCTGAAGCGGGTTCACCGGATCTGGCGGCGTGAAGGCCTCAAGGTTCCCTCGAAACAGGCGAAGCGCGGCCGCTTTTGGCTCAATGATGGCTCATGCATTCGTCTCCGGCCGACCCACAAGGGCCATGTCTGGGCTTATGACTTCGTCCACGACCGCACCCGGGACGGCCGGGTGCTGAAGATGTTGGTCGTCGTCGACGAGTTCAGCCGCGAATGCCTGGCGATCGAGCCGGCGCGCCGGCTCAAGTCCCAGGGCGTGCTGGCGGTCCTCGCCGATCTCTTTGTCCGGCACGGACCACCTGAGCACATCCGCTCGGACAACGGCCCAGAGTTCACCGCAAGGGCTGTGCGCGGCTGGCTCGGCGGCGTCAGCGTTCAGACCCTCTTCATCGAGCCCGGCTCACCTTGGGAGAACGGATACTGTGAAAGCTTCAACGGAAAGCTCAGAGACGAGCTGCTCAACACCGAGATCTTCGACACGCTCCACGAGGCGCAGGTCCTCATTGAACGCTGGCGCCGTCACTACAACGCGGTCCGGCCGCACTCCGCTCTTGGATGGAGGCCTCCGGCACCGGAAACCATCGCCGCGCCAAATTCGGCGCCCGTGGCCTACGCCACATGGGGGCTCCGGCCACAGCCGCCTTCCTCAAACGCCCGCCAGAGTGTTACATAGGGGGTGGCTGCGAAGATGGGTGCCGGTCACCGCCGCGAATGCGTATTGTTGACCCGACACGGACCTAGCCGATTTCTAAAATTTTAATTTTGCACAAAAAAGCCAACGGACAAGCGTGCAAATATTTATGCGATTGAGTTTGCATGGCCAATTTGTGACTCTTCAACGTCTTCAAAAATTCGAGATAGAATCGCGTTTGTTCCATCCAGCAGCCCCGGAATGCGCACCTCGGAGGGCCGCGGCTGGCCGGCCAGTGCCCGGATCGCCTCGACCATCACCCGGGCGCTGTTGCCGTCGCGCTCGGACGAGAGCATGCGCACCAGGCCCAGATCCTCGGCCGCGGCGGCGCGGATGATCTGTTCGCGCCGGGGTTGGGCGCGGGGCGACATGATCGCCGGCTTGTCCACCGACAGGATCTCGCAGAAGGTGTTATAGCCACCCATGGCGACGACGCCCGACGCCTCCTCCAGCAGGCGCTCGAGCCGGGCGTGGAAGCCGAGCGCCGAGACCCGGCCGCCCAGCGCCGCCACCCTGGCGTCGAAGTTCTGCCGGTCGGGCGCATTCATGAACGGCCCGTAGACGATTAGCGCGTGAGGCGCGAGCGCGGGGTCGGCCTCGTAGGCACGCAGCACCCAGTCGACCAGCGCGACGCCGTCGGCGCCGCCGCCGGTGGTGACTAGGATAAAAGGCTCCCCGGGCAGGTTGGAGCCGGGTTCGGCTGGCCAGTCGGCGGCGTCGCGGCGCAGATAGCCGGTGTAGATCACCTTTTGCTCCGTGCGCCGGGACAAGCCCAGACCGGTCAGCGGGCGGCAGATCTGAGGCATGCCGTAGATCCAGATTTCGTCGTAATATTCCTCGATCGCTTCGTTGGAGCCCTTACGCTCCCATTCGAGGGCCATGGCATCCTCGTCGTCCAGAACGTCGCGAATGCCGAGAACGATGCGCGCACCGCGGTCGCGGGCCGCCTTCAGGGTTTCAGCCAACTCGTGGCGGAACCCCCAGGGTTCCTTGTCGACGATCAGCAGGTCGGGCTGAAATTCGTGCTCAGCCGCGGCAAGGATCGCGCCACGCAGGCTAACCATCTGGTCGATATCCATGCGCAGGCTCGACGAGGTGTAGCTGCCGTCCGCCAGCTTGACGACGCCGGGCAGGCGCGCGTGGTCGACGCGTTGCGGAAAGTCGAAGCGCCCGGCGATTGGCGAGCCGGTGACGATCAGCGCCGAGCATTCCAGGTCGGCCTCGATTAGCGCCGTCGCGATGGTGCGCGAGCGGCGCAGATGGCCAAGCCCGAATGTGTCGTGGCTATAGAGCAGAACACGGCTGATTCCTGATTTTCCGTGATTACCAAAAGGCGGTAAAGGAGGTAAGAAAAGCCGCGTCTCCACATCGGTGATGGCCATGTCTGCAACTCCGACGACGATGGCCCACCCACGAAGCCATCGTTTAATTGTCGCATGATGTTGCGCGGCGGGCGTTGAGCCATATCAATCGAAGCCCGGGCGCAGACGTCGGACAGCCGGCTTTTCACGGAAGCTTCAAGCCGCACATTGTAAACGAATTCGGAATGTCTGTTGATGGCACTTTGTCGACGTAGACCCAACGGGAGCAATCGGAGTCAAACCGGACATTCGAAATCTTGCTTCAATGGCAGGTTTGTCCCACGTAGCCGACACTTGCTCGTCGAAAGTTTTCGCCGTCGCAGCATATGTCCGCCTTGAGCCCAAACTGACAGATGCTGCGCGGCGTTCAAACGGCAGCAATCTGGCACAAACCGGACCTAGGCGGATCGCTATCTAAAGGTCCGTTTCTGACCCTGAGCGGCAATTCCATCGCCCACCTTTAGGCGCTTATGATCGCTTGTGATTTCGTTCTTTGCGGATGGAAAAACTGATGGGCATGCCATTGACTGGCGAAATGATGCGCAGGCTCTTGATTGACATGCATCAACGAACCTTAGCCGACAATTGGGTTAGATTCGAGATGGACTTGGTCCACGGGTTCTTCCTTGCGGAAGGACGACTAAGGAAGCGAATGCCGTTAGGCGAGCCCGACGGGAGTTAATCGATTTTGGAGGAAGAGGATGCTCTCTCGGCAGATTGACATCCGGATAGTTTCGGACCGAGCAATCTTGATCATGTGCCTAGTTACATTGGCGGCCGGTCCGATCACGGCCTGTAGCGGGGAAATGATGGAAGCGACGCCGGTTTGCATGGAGACCAATGGAATGGGACCGCAAATCGTACCGATGTATAAATGCGAAGGCGACCAAGGCGGCACGTTGATCAACAAGTGAACGGCCGCCCAACCAGATCGGCAACAACCAATGCTGCCGACAGGAACAGTGCGTTCGAGAACCGACCAGACTACGCCGCAGACGGTCGGATCAGCCCAATTGAGTGTTCTCCGTGGCTTACGCGGGGCATGCTTCAAGCTTCGCGAAAGAAACGTCATGGAAAAACGTCTTCGCTGGTTTTACCTTCACCCCAAGGCATCCAAATGGGGAATGCTGGTTTAGATTCGGGCGCTGCCGAGGCAGGTTTGCGCGATTAGTTTTGATCGGAGGATCGCCCATGTTGATTTTCGTGCGCGGCATGACCGCCGCGGTATTGGCCTTCACCCTGCTGCTGGGCGTCCCGGCGTCGCGCGCCGTCGCACAGGAGGCTGTCACCGTGGATGGTCTCCTCAAGGCCATGACCGACACATTGACCGCGGCGACATCGATCACGCTGCATGTCGAGAAGACCTTCGACGACATCCTCGTGAGCGGCCACAAGGTGCAGTATTCGGGCGCGATCGACATCGCGTTGCGCCGCCCGGACCGGCTCTATGTCTCGTATGGCGATGACTTCGCCTCACGCGAGGTCTGGTTCGACGGCACCCAGTTCGTGTTGCTGGACCACATGGCGCGGATCCATGGGCAGCTGCCGGCCGCGGGCACGGTGGACGCGACGCTGGACGCGGTCGCCATGAAATACGACGTCGTGATGCCGCTCGCCGGGCTGCTTGGCGACGACGTGCAGGAGGTGATCGACGAGAACCTGTTTTTTGGCCTCTATATCGGCCTCAGCGATGTCGAGGGCGTCCCGGCGCACCATGTGCTTTTGAGCAGCGACGACGCCGACTGGCAGATCTGGATCGACGCTGGCGAGACTCCGTGGCCGCTGAAGATCGTGGTAACGGACATCACCGAGCCGGGCGAGCCGCAGCAGACGTTCCTGATCACCGACTGGAACCTAGAGGCCGATCTGCCCGAGTCGATGTTCACACCGGATATCCCCGAGGACTCGGCGTTGGCCGCTTTCTTGCCGAAGAAGGGAGACTGACCGATGACGCTTGGATGGAAGCGCCAGATGGCGCCGAAGGTCGCGGTCATGCTGCTGGCCTTCTTCTCGGTCTTCTCCCTCCTTGCCGTCGATTTTGCGGAGGCGAGGAGCAGGGGCGGCGGGGGTGGCCGCGGCGGCGGCAGGTCGGCGCACGCGCGGGGCGGCGGTGGCGGTGGCTTCAGCGCCCGGCAACATCGCTCTTTCGCGCGCCAACCCTCGACCAGGAGCCGCAGCAGGGGTGGTGATTTCGGCGGCGGCGCGTTTCGCCAGAGAGACCGCCAGGGCACCCGTGGCGACCGGCGCGGGGATCGGCAGGGCACCCGTGGCGACCGGCGCGGGGATCGGCAGGGCGACCGCGGCGACCGGCAGGACAACCGCCGGGACAACTGGGAGGACCGTCGCGACGACCGCTGGGAACACCGCGACGATATCCGCGATGACATCCAAGACAACGATTACTGGAGCCACCACCACTACTACTACGGCGGCTATTATGGCAGTTACTGGGGGAGTGCTGCGGCCTGGATGTTTTTCACCGGGCTCACCATCGGCACGCTGATCGCGACGCTGCCGCCGCGCTACGAGACCGTCGTGATCTCCGGGACCACCTATTACTACGCCAACGGTACCTACTACGTCCTTTCCGGCAGCCAGTACAGGGTGGTGCCGGCTCCGGTTGGCGTGGTCGTCGTGAACCCGCCGGCCGAGATCAACGTTGTCACCGTCGGTGATGCCGAATACGGCTACTCGAACGGCGCCTACTACGAGGCCGAGGCGCCGGCCGATGACACCGGCGACCCGACATTCAAGGTCATCGCTCCGCCAATCGGGGCTACGGTGACCGAACTGCCTGAGGATGCCGAGAAAAAGTCTGCCGGCGGTCAGGAATACTTCGTCTACGACGACACCTGGTATCAGCCGTTCTACAGTGGCACGAACGCCGTCTATGTCGTGGTCGAGACACAACCGCGTACGAGCCAAAGGTCGCAGCTCACGATAGACATTCAAAAACATCTCAGGGACTTAGGATATAATCCGGGACCTGCTGATGGAATCTATGGCTCGAAAACCAAGGCAGCTATCGAGGCCTTCCAACGAAAGTCTAATTTGCCTGTTGACGGGCAGCCAAGCCAAGCACTCTTGGACCACCTTCAAGACAGCACCCCATAATACCCCATGATCTCCAAATCCACACCACACGATCGTAGCAAAGCACCATAAAACGCATGTGCGCGCGTGGACCCGAAGCCGCCATACGCCGGCTACCCCCAAAACTAACTCACCCCGCGCCGGCCCTTCCCATTTTTGCCAAGCTGCACTTTCGAAGCCATGGCCAGCACGATCTACCCCTGTTGCCGTTGCCGATGTTGTTCATCTAGGCTGGCTATTGATCTTCAAGGAACACGAGCCACCCCTTAATCTGAAGATTAAATTCAGATGTATTTAGAAAAACACGAGCCTCACTATGCGCAAAATGATCAAACGGTTGTATTATGGTGACGATGTCGCCTCTCGCTATTTTCGATTTGGCTTACTTATATTCGATTTTATCACTGTTTTATTCTTTGTCATCACATCGGCTGTAGATCCAGTATGGTATTGGTATTTTATTAACTACCTGATCTCAGCATTGCTTCTACTGGATTATTTCGCAAGGGCGGTGATAGCCAATCGGCCATGGCGTTTCATCGTCCGTTTCACATCAATTGCGGACTTGATTGTGATCGTTTCGCTCCTGGCTGCGCCGTTCATAGAAAACTTGGCGTTTCTGCGGGTGATGCGAATGCTGCGGCTGCTGCGCTCCTACCATTTGGCGAACGAACTACGCGATATGTCATCTTGGTTTCGTCGAAACCATGAGGTTATTGAGTCGACCGTTAGTCTGTTTGTGTTTGTGTTCGTGGTAACCGCGATCGTTTTCGTCGTAGAAAATGATCGAAATCCGAACATCAACAATTATCTGGATGCCCTGTATTTTTCGGTAGCGACCCTGACGACAACGGGATTTGGCGACATTACCATGACTGACACTGCAGGGCGCGTCCTATCTGTGGTGATAATGGTGGTTGGGGTGGCGCTGTTCTTGCGGCTCGTGCAGGCGATCTTCCGTCCGGCCAAGGTTTCATTTCCATGCCCCGATTGTGGATTGCAGCGTCACGATCCGGACGCGGTTCATTGCAAGCATTGTGGCCGTATATTGAAAATCAGAACGGAAGGGGATTGGTAAAGCCATTTTTGAAACTCGATTCCACAGCGCCCTTTGCATCTCGCTGGTCTATCAGCTGCCAGCAAAGATGACGGCACTAACCTGAAACGAACGACGGGGTTGTTGAGAGTCCGCACGGCCCCCAGAATCCAGACATAAGTGAATCTAAAGCCGCGTCTTGTTTCCGAAGTAACGAGAACACGACCCGAGGTGACAGTCCATGGACTGCAAAGCAAGGTTCGGCGCTGGCGTCTTTGTCGACTATCAATATAAGCGATTCCGAATGCTAATGGCGCTTGAGATGTCGCTCGGCCGGAGAGGCTATAGGTTCTCAAGGTCTCACGATCCAGACGCAGCGCACTGCCTGCGTGAACGAAGCTGGCTCACTTCTGAGATCCGCGGCGCCGGTATCGACGCTTGTGTAACTCCGGGGTTCTCTCTCATCATCAGAAAGACTCACGTGAATTGCGTAAGAGATCGGCGCCTTTGGGCCTATTTGCGGTGATTGCGAAACGGAGCGTTGCATGAATCCGGACCAAAGACCGATTAATGTCTCGGGGCTAAGGTGCCCGAGGGGTGAACCGCCCGAATTCGTCATGACCCTTGCGGATCAATACGTAGCTAGCCTCCGGCACTTCGTTCCAGACGCCCTCAAGATCCCCGAGCGGTTCCGACACGACGAGCCTGGTTTCGTCGGACAATTCCTGGAATATTGGATTATCGGGATACTGTGCCCGCAGCGCCTGCACATCTGTTGAATAAAACAATGACCGGGACCGGCCTTCGCTTGAGTACCGGAAGGCCCACACGCTCACACCATCGCTCGTGGCTACAGTCATCTGGATTGGCTGCTCAATGCCTTGATCGCGGCCGACGCGCTCAATAAAGCCCACAGTCCGTGCGACGGCAGCAGGGGGGTCGTGTTCAAGGCCAAAGTTGAGGGCAAGAAAGAAAAATGTTTCTGAGTCCGTCGAGCCTTCGATCTCGGGATAGAGCGCTGGATCAATCGCGAGGACCAACTCGCGCTTTAAGCGCTCGAAGTTCGCGATTGAACCGTTGTGCATCCACAGCCATCTACCGTGCCGAAAAGGATGGCAGTTCGTTTGCTGAATGGGCGTTCCGGTTGAGGCGCGAATGTGCGCAAACACAAGGCCGGACCGGATTTGCCGTGCAAGCTCGCGCAGGTTCTGGTCGTTCCAGGCGGGCTCGGTGGTCCTATACAGGGCCGGGACGACACCTTCACCGTACCAGCCTATTCCGAACCCATCGCCATTCGTTGTCTGAGGCCCTAGTTTTGCATGGAGACTCTGATCAATAAGCGAATGCGTGGGCTTGTAGAGCATCTCGTAGAGTAAGAGCGGGCTACCAGAATATGCGAGCCATCGGCACATGATTGCTTTCTAGCCTCCCTTGTCGGTTGCAGAGTTCGGTTCGGGCATTCGGGTCGACGCAAAGCAGCATGATTGTTGCAGGTTCTGATAAGGGACAACAGGCTTGACCCCTCCTCGGGCATTATCTGTAAGACATCACCGGGGCCGCCCCAGCTTCAGTTCTCTTCATTGTGGCCAAAATGCAGGCAACGCTGATTTAAGGTGCCTATTTTCAAGCCGCTTGTGGGGTTGTCCAGCTCGGCAGCGCACGGATTTGATGGCCGGCGGTGTTGGCCACCGGAACGGAATGAACTGAGGTTGGAACGTCGCCTTTTGGCACGTTCCCGAAATAGCCTCAAAGGCGGCAATCGCGATCAAACCGGACATTTGAAAATTCGCTCAGATGGCACCTTTGTCCCGCTCTCCGGATCTTGGTGCGAGGTGCAGAGAAGGGCGACTTTGAGTCCAAACTGACAGATGCTGCGCTGCGTTCGAACGGCGGCAATGCGCAGCAACCCGGACGTAGGGTGAGTGCGCGCTACGCGCATTGCTGAGCCAGAACCGAAGTTGACGACGGTATCGAGCAATCCGGTTTCAGTTCTCAGGTATCCCGAGCTTGCGCAGCACATCGAGGATTCGGTCGCGAACGGCCTTGTCTCGGTTGGGCATCGACTTGGCGTAGATAGACAATGAATATTCCGGATTTCGTTTCAGGAGGTCCCTAACTTCGATTGACGCCATTTCAACGCGGCCCTGCTGAAGGTAGACGAATGCTAACGTCGCCCGCGCCTCACTGATTTCAGGGTCGCGTTCCAAGCATGCCTCAAGAGTTTCGGCAGCTTCATCGTAATCGCCAAGCAACTGGTAGCTGTTGCCCAATGCCCGCAGGAACCATGCTGGATAATAGGGGCTGAGGCGCATCGCTCGTTCGATCAGATTGATGCCGTCTTGTGGTCGCCCGACCACGTTCATCAGATTCCCAAGTGCTGCAACATTGATCGCGTTGTTCGGGTCGAGGGTCACGGCTTTCTCGTGTGGGTGGATGGCAGCCGCAGAACGCGGAAATCGCCTTTGCAACGCAGATCGGACCTTCCCCGCAAACCAAAGGATTTACCATTTTGCGCCAAATGTTGTCGTAGCAATTGTTAATCTGAAAGATATCCTGATAGGCATTCCGGCACCCGTTCTCAGTTGTCGGTAGAGGACATTGAGGTGGGCACGCGCAGCTTGCCTGCCTTTTCGAATTCCAAGAACGCACGCGTTCTTAGATGGGAGTGATATGGATATGACGCCATGCCTAAATGCAGTTGCACGCTCGACTGCCGCCGCAGCCCTCGTCCTTTGTGCAGTTGGCAACCCCACCTCCGCTCAGACGACGGGCTCTGCCATCGAAATTCCGGGGGTCGACAACTTTGTAGCGGCCGCTGTCGGGATCGTGCCGGATTACCTTGGTTCTGACGATTACACGATTGGCGCCGCGCCTGCCGCCGTTATCAAGTTTGGAGATTCGGACCGCTACATCCGCCTGTTGGTCACAGATATCAACGTGAACCTGATTGACAGCCCGAATTGGTCATTCGGCCCGGCTTTGAACTATCGTCTTGGCCGTAGCGATGTTGACGATAGCGCGGTCGACAACATGAGGGACATCGATGGGACGTTCGAAGTCGGCGCGTTCGGTGGTTGGACTTGGGTCGGCAATGATGACCCTCGGCACCGTTTCTCGATTGGGAGTGAGTTTCTTTACGATGTGGGCGGCGAGCATGACGGATACCTGATCTCAGGATCGGTTCGTTATTACCAACCGGTTCTGCGACCATTGACACTCTCGATCGGTGCGGCGCTGACTTATGGCAGCGGCGACTACATGGATACCTACTTTGGGGTAAACCCGGGAAACGTCGGCACCAGCGGCCTTGGCGCGTTCAACGCGGATGGTGGCCTGCGTGATGTCCGCGTGCCGCTGATGGCGATCTTCTCCTTCAGCGAGAACTGGCACGTGTCCGGGGGAGTGATTTACTCCAGACTGCTCAGTGATGCCGCAGACAGCCCGGTCGTCGACCAGCGTGGCTCGAAGGATCAGTTTTTTGCGGGCGTGGGCATAGCCTATGCGTGGTGACCGCGCTGGAGAGATTTGGGATCCACAAACAAATATCAGGCCAGGTGTTTTCAGTGGACAGTTACGCTCGCTTTGCCGACGGCAACATTCACTGTGATCCTTTGCCGAATCGATAACGAAAGACTGGAGTGTTCCGCCATGAAGCGTCTGATGATGAAAAGCCGGTTTGGCTGGTCGAAATTCCCCGTGTTTGTCTCGGGTCTGATCATCGGAGCAGTTGTCGCCCTGTCGTCTCCCGGAATTTCGGCCGACGAAGACGCTGCGCGGAGAGGTTTTACCGCCACTTTCTATGCGCTCGCGCAACTGGCCGTTGATACTGAGACCAACACAAGCAGGGTCGTGGAGCTGAGAGAAAGGGTGGAGATTCTGGAGGAGAGGCTGGAAGAGATTTCTGACAAGAAAGAATAGCCAATAAGTATACGCTCTGATCTGGCAGCTATTTGCTGAGCCCATCGAGTTTGCGCTTGGTCGCAGCCACCCAGGGATCCGATGCGTCAAGCGCAGCGAGATTCTGTTTGATCTGGTCCAGCAGGGGCTCGGTGTTGGTGACAACAATCGCGCTTTCCCTCGCGGTCTCGTTCCCAAAGAGCCCAATCTCCTCAAAAAACGAGACGCCAAAGTAATACGCCTCCGCGACGGTCGTGAACGGTCTCGGATCGAAGTCTCCGTCATCATTGATAGAGAGGGCGAGCGAACGCGCCGTCATGAGGAAGATCGTCGCGTTTGCATAGGATCTCGCCGTGTCGTCCAACTCCTCCCAGGTAAGATTGATGATGCGCGTGACGTCATAGGCGTGGTGGTTGTTCATTGCGCCGCCCGTGTCCCAGCCATAAGGGTATTTCACCTTGCGAATGGCATAGGTCGTGTCCGCCAGTTCTTTCAGTTTTTGCACCTGCCCTCCGCGGTAAGAGATTATGTGAAATGTTATGCTGAGGTCATTGGTCTTGCGGAGATCTGCCCCATCGCGATACCAGGCCCCCCAGTAGCCGGTATCCGGATCCTGCCACTCTTCATCCACAAACTTCTTGAGCGCATCGGCCAAGGCATCCCTGTCGAGATGTTCGGGAAAAACAGCCGCAGTGTAATCGAGCCACAAGAGCTGCCCAAGCGCCGTTATCGCCAGGTTGAGTTCCTTGCGCTTGTTGTGACCACCCGTCACATCCGAGATGAGGAGGTCTTTCATCAGCGCCTCGATCTCCTCTGGCGTATCGACGGGTTCCCAGATCTTCAACGGGAAGTCCGGTTTTTTCCCCTCATTTGCAAGCTCCTTGAGCGGATCGGCGCTTCTGAAGAAGCGCCAGATCCAATGCTCGAAACACGCGCCGAACGAACCATCCTTAGGGTCCTGAACTGGCGCAGGCGCTGCATTCCTGTCGTCAAGGCTTTGGCGCAGGTCCTTCATGCGCCGTTCGATGTCGTCCGTGCGATCCGTATAATTGACCAGCCAGTGGAGTTCCTCGAAGATATGAGACGCACACACCAGATTCTCGCCTGCCTTCATTCTCAGGTGCATCTCATCCGCCATCTCATTGAGTTTGGGGCGGTAGCGTCGGTTCATCTTCCGCTTCGCGGGAAAATGCGGAAAGTAGCTATCCACTCTGTGGAGACGAAGTTCGATCTCTGCCGAGACGGTGCTGGGCTGCAGAGCCAGCACGAGCATCAATGAGAAGGCCAAAAACACACGCACGACCCAGACACGGCGGTCGGCTCGGAGAATATATCGCGCTTCTTTCATTTGGACCGCCTCAACGAAGCTCCAAGCAAGACGAGAACCATAAACCTACACACGGACATGGATTTAGATCAACCGCGCAACCCTTCTTCGTCCCGAGCCAAGTCGGCGCTGGCCGCACGAGAAAGCTCTCGGAAAAACCAGCGCCCGAAGCGCCCGGAAAGTCGAGATGAGGGGCCTCCGGCGGTGAACTTTGTTTGTGCCGTCAAAGAAATGGACTCCACGAAGGTTCGAAGGCGCTGTTACAGTGCTCCGTGCCCACCTGAGTTGTTTTCGGCCAAACCTGCACCGGGCCGACGAGAATAAAGGGACGTGTTATTCGCTATCTGATTGTTCAGATTGTATTCCTGACGTTTCTGGCAGCTTCTCAGTCGCAGGCCGGTGTCCTTCACATCGCGCATCAGCACGCAGCGCCCCAGTTCGAGCAAGACGAGGCGCTCTGCGGGTCTGGCCCAGGCGAAGCTTATGTCGGATATCTCGGGTCACAGCGCATTTGTGCCGATGTCCTGGTCGATCAGCTTAGCGCCGATCCAAGACTTAGAGAGGGCGGGATCGACGAGATCGTGCTGCTGACAAGCCAGCCCGGTCAAAAGACGATTTATCATGTCGGCGCCAGGCGTCGGGCCATTCTTCCCCTGGAGACCTTGATCCGGCGCTCCGATGAGCCACTGACGATCCGCGGACAACGTGATGAAGACGGTGCGCATCTCGTATGGTTCGAAGGCCTCAGCCTGATCGATACCGTATGCGATCCCGAGCGGGTGATCGACGTCGAGGCGTGCCGGTCAGGTGAACCTTGGAAAGGCGAGGATGAACCGGCTGCCTCGTTTGATCGGCGATACGAACTCACGAGCCTGGCTTTGGTCGAGCAAGCGCAGATTACCCGTGCGCTGAGGGGGCAATCTCCCCTCCTCAGTGGCGTAACGCGGAGCGGGCCGCGGAGTTATTGCATCCGCTTGGCACATGTCCGCAGCATCGTCCTTTCCGATCTCGCCTTCCAGGATTGCTGGATTGCTGCGATTCAAACGGTGAACTCGCGGGAGGTCACGCTGGAGGGGGCAAGGATCCACGGCTCGAGCTTCGGATTGTTTGCAATCGCAACGGGCGGGATGGAACTGGATGCGCACACGTACAGGGTCACCGACACGCACTGGATCCAGAGTCCCGGAGCTTATCGACCTGACGCTGAAGAATGTGCTCAACCCCATCTCGACCTGTCCTGCGCCGTAGATGTCTGGGACGATCTGCCATGGGGGGTCACCCATCACCATTTGTGGCGTCCGCTCAACGGTGCGCTCTTCGCGGCCTACAACATTGCCGGAAATGTTCTGATCGAGAACAATCTGATCGAACGGGCCTATAACGGTGTGCGCATCATTTCTGAGTTCCCGGGGACCGGCCGGAATGTAGAGATCCGCAGCAACCGGTTTCGATTCTTGCGAGACAACGCTGTGGAACCAGAGGGACGGGCCGATGGCTGGGTCGTCAAGCACAATCGCTTCGAGAACGTTCATGCCTGGATTACCAGCGATGGCGTTGCTGGTGGTTCGATGTACATTTTTGGCAATCTTGGTTGGTACGATCCTGATCGAATCCCTGGCCAGCGTTGTCGTGAGGATATCGACTGGTCGCGCTCGCCACGCTTCACGGGGCTTGCAGGCGACGAGGGGCGATATGTCCTGATCGACGTTGCCTATGATCCGACATCTGTCGAATGTCGCGGTCATTATCGCGGCGTGATCCTGAAGACCGGAGACAAGCGCAAGGCGCAGTTCCCCTATTTGGAATGGATATCGATCTTCAACAATAGCTGGCGGACGCGCTCTCCGCTATTTTCGTCGAAGCACGCAGCCCCGCTGTCGCACTTCAATAATGCGATCGCCTTCACCGGCTGCGGTTTGGACGGCCCATGGGATTGCCGCCAGATTCCTGCGCCGCTCTCATACTGCGAAGCCGGAAACAAACGTACGCGCGGGCGCGTCGCGCTGGAGCAGTTCTGGACGGCGGATGGCGGCGCCCTGATCGCGGACTGCTTCACCGTGAAACCGGGCCCGGCTGAGCCGGACGAGCGTGTCTCCGAGACGCTTGATGTGGCGCATGCATTCTGTCGAGACGTCGTCAACCGAAAATTCGAAGGGCTGCCGTATGGAAGCGGGAAATGCGAACTGGTCGTGAATCCTAAGGTATTCGCTGCTGATCGAGGCGAGGATCTGAGACCCCGCGAGGCGATCGAAGGCTGCCGGCCAGTGCCTGGTCAGGCCGTTGTTACCGCCGACTGCAGCATTTCAGGGCCTCAGATCGGCGCTCTGCAAAATGACGGAAGTCTGTTTGACATCGATATCCCGGGCGCGGGTTATCTTGGCAGCGTCTTCCAGCCCTGACTGAGCGATGTGCTGAGCCTGCGCCGGCGGCTGAGACCTACGGCCGCACGTCCAAGATCAAACGGTACTATTGGAGGAAGTTGTTCTTTGATGAGACCCGCACCCGAATTTCTGACCGAGGGTCAATGACGGACAACCGGTACGAGCAATGCTATCTCGCGTCTATGTTGGCCTCTGGCACTTTCTTGACTTAGCCTCAAAGGCAGCAATTGGAATCGAACCGGACATTTGAAATCTTGCTTTAACGGCAGGTTTGTCCCGCTCTCCGGATCTTGGTGCGAGGTGCAGCGAAGGGCGACTTTGAGCCCAAACCGCAATATGCTGCGTCGCGTTCGAACGGCAGCAATGCGCGGCAATCTAGACGTTTGGAGAGTGTGCGCTGTGCGTATTCCTGACCATGAACGGTCGTTGGCGCATTGCTGCGATGAACGGAGTGCGCAGATGTCTATATAGGCTTCGGTCGGAACAGGTGGCGTTGCGTTCCTCTTAATCTGCATCCGTCACGAGACTGAACATCGGATGACAAGACGAACTGACGGCGCGCTCAGCACGAAGCGTGTTGCCTCAACTTCAATCGGAGCCTGAATTTCCATTATATCATGCTGCCGTGAGCGTCCGGGCTAACCGCTCTCGTTCGACCCGGACATCGGCCCTAGCCGGCAAGTTTCGACAACGATAACGAAACCAGGAAACCAAGAACCGCGAAAACACCGGCCCAATCGTGAGTCTCAGCTACAGCTTCCGGCACCATGGTGTCGACGATCATCGTGAGCATCGCGCCGGCCGCAAGCGCCGTCGTCACGGCGATCACAAAGGGCGAAAGTGCAGCGAACACAGTGTATCCTGCGAGCGATGAGAGGCCGCAGGCGACCGCAATCGTGACCCAGACGCCGAAGACATAGGACGCTGAACGCCCCGCCTTGCGCATTCCAGCCGAGCTGGACAGACCTTCGGGCAGGTTCGATAGGAAGATCGCGGCCACTGTCGCCACACTGACCGTGCCGCCATGAAGGATGCTGAGGCCGATGGCGATAGACTCGGGAATGCCGTCCAACAGAGCTCCGACGGCGATGGCGGTGCCGCTACCGCCCTGTTCGTCTTCGTTGGGCTGCTGTTCGCCGGATCGTTTGCGATGCCGCGCTCCGCGCATGGCCAGCAATCGGTTCGCCATCCCATAGACGAAGGCGCCGAGCAAGAAACCGATGACGGTCGGCGCAAGGCCGGCCTCTTCGTAGGCCTCCTCGACGAGCTCGAACGAGAGCGCCGAGATCAGCACGCCGCTCCCGAACGCCATGATGGCGGCAACGATCCGCGCCGGAATGCTTACGAAATATCCGACCGCCGCGCCGACGACAAGCGCTCCTCCGGACACAAATCCCCAGAAGGCCGATTCAAAGATTGCAGACATTCACCAGACCTCCGACTGCGTCCTGGTCTTTGCGCGATTGAGTGTCCACAATGTACAGATTGGCGGACCCTCATGCGGTCCACCTCGCCGCGAGCACCTCGGCCTGTTGCTGGATGGTCTGCACGGCGTCGTTTTGAAGCTCTGGCGGATATCCGTGCTTCCGAAGGATGCGCTTACTAGAATCCGTTGGCCTTGACGTCGTCTTAACGGCGCATTCCGAATCCAATCTCGAGGAATCCCGAGCGGCAACCTGACCTTTCCGACAATGCCACCAAAAGCGTCCTCGACTGGAGCGGGCGGAAAGCGGAAGTTCGTCGCAGAGGCGAACTGATCGATGCGTAGGGCAGGAAGTTCTTTCTGCCTGGGCTTCATGGTCACTACCTACCCGTCGGATCTCTTGCCGGGCTCGGTTGCGCCCACGAGGCGGTGGAACCGCTCGCGCGACCATTGCGCGATGACGTAGAGCGACGGGATGACGAAGACGCCGACCAGGGCCGAGGCGATCATGCCGAAGAAAACCGGGACGCCCACCCCTTGACGCGCGAGCATTGAGGCGCCTTCTGCGGTCACCAGCGGGTAGAGGCCGGCGATGAAAGCAAAGCTTGTCATCATGACGGCCCGGAACCGCGCTCTCGCACCGTCGATCGCCGCCTCCACAATGCCCATCCCTTGCTGGCGCCGATCCATCGCGAACTCGACGATCAGGATGGCGTTCTTCGCGGCCAGTGCGATCAGGACGACGAGGCCGATCTGCGCATAGATGTTGTTGTCCAGGCCCATGAAGATCAGGCCTGCAAGAGCCCCTGACACCGCAAAGGCGACCGACAGCAGAACCGCAACCGGGATCGACCAGCTCTCATACAGGGCAACGAGAAAGAGATAGGCGAAGAGGACCGCGAGGCCGAGGACGATGGTCGTTTTGCCTGCGGCCTCGATCTCCTGTTGCGCGGTGCCTGTCCATTCATAGCTGTAGCCGTCAGGCAGCGTGGTGGCCGAGATCTCCTCCATCGCCGCGATCGCCTGGCCAGACGAGATGTCCTTTGCCGGTCCACCATTAATCGTGACACTGCCGTAGTTGTTGTAGCGGAACAGCGTTTGCGGGCCGAGGATCTCTTTGACATCGGCGACCGCGCGGATCGGCACCATCTCTCCATTCGCGTTCCTGACATGGATGCGGCCGATATCGCCCACCTGGTCGCGGAAGACTTCGTCCGCCTGCAGGTTCACCTGCCATGTGCGGCCGAAAAGGTTCATGTCGTTGACGTAGTAGCCGCCCAGCGCCGTCTGCATGGCTAGGAAGACGTCATTCACCTCCACGCCGAGCGTCTGAAGGCGCTTGCGGTCGAGATCGAGGTAGAGCTGGGGCGTGGTCGCCGAAAACGTGGTATAGGCGCCGGTGATCCTCGAATCTTGATTGGCAGCGCCGACAAGGCCAAAGGCGGTGGCC
>CAJICH010000060.1_pt1 | contig 16225 bp, 15 predicted proteins | sample 9199591 | NCBI WGS metagenome assembly CAJICH01 (sample SAMEA7708332, study PRJEB35096) | sediment metagenome | biome: marine neritic benthic zone biome [ENVO:01000025]; feature: sediment [ENVO:00002007]; material: shallow marine sediment [ENVO:03000034] sea grass bed [ENVO_01000059] ...
CGGCAGACTCCAGAGTCGAGTTGACGCTCGAGACCAGCGTGGACACGCCGTTGTTGAAGATCGCGTAAACGACCATAATGCCGAGCAGCAGGATGCCAGCCGTCAGCGCGACCCAGTCGATGGTCACAGCGCCGGCATCGTCGGCGAGAAACTTAGTGAAGTTGGTCATAGAACTCTCCAGACATTTACAAGCCCGGTTGCCTGCTAAACCCCAATTGCCAGGCCTCCGGTACGCTACATTGATCACCGCATCGAACCCCTCGGTACGGCTCGGACTTCCTCGTACGTTCAAGGTTGCCCTCGAGCGTATTTAACTCAAACGGATTGACGATATTGCGGCAATGAAGTGATTTTATTCGGTCAGTGTGCCTTTATACTGGCAAATTGAACGCATAATTAAACCAGCAAGAGGGGTATTTAACAAAATTGCATAGAATATTTTTGGTAGCGGCGTGGTGAAATTAGATTCTCTTGGGCTTGTCGGGCGTCGATGTGAGGGCAATCGCCTGAGACTCCATTGGTGAGGAGGTCACCTTCGCTGTCGAGAATGGACCTTAGGTTAAACAGGCTTGGGACCTGATTTAGAGACCGTTGAATGGTTTTGACCCGTGGTCGACGGCGCTGGCAACGGTTTAATCTTTGTCCTCGCGGCCACCGCGCTCGATTGTCCGAAACCTCAGATACGCGATCAGAACGCCCAAGAGCACGCCGACCATCACACCCAGGGAAAAGTCGAAGCTCATGTCTGTCCTCGATCTTTCTTCTGCGGACCGTGACTAGCTGGCCGTTCGATTAGAGTCACTGCACAAGCCGCCAGTAGAAGTAGCGCCGCAGCATCGGCACACCGCCCTGGCAGAGACCAAACTCGTTGTTGGCGGTCATCGAAATGTTGCCGCCTGCATGGGCCGAGATCCCGTTGATCCCCGTCGCCAGTGCGCCGAGTTCGATGTCGCCAGCGGCCACCATTTGCACACCATCGATGCCGGTGCTGGATGCGAACTGCATGGTGGCGTTCGAGAACAGTTGCACACCTCCACCCGGCGCACAGTTGTCAGGCAGCCCCAATTGTGCACCCGCCGGAACCTTGATGATCGCTTTATTTGGGCCCGCATTGCCACCGCCCGAGCGCGAACCAAGAACGGAATTGGTCACCAAAGCTCCAGCTCCGATCTGCAGCCCGCACTCAGCGATGATCACCACTTGGTTGATAACCGCACCCGCCGGGATCTTGGAGAGCACGTTTGGCGGGCACGTCACATGGTAGACACGGCCGGGCTCAACGAGTTCGAGCTTGAACCCCTGGTTGACCTGAATCACTGGCTGACTTGTATCGATGTAATCCGGATGTAGGCCGGACGACAGGTCGAGGAAGTCCCCCATGATCTGATCGACCTGGTTGACAAGTCGCGGCTCCTTGTTGATCTCGGTCAGCGCCTCCTGCAGCCCTGGGTTGCTCCCCATGCCACTTGCGGGGGTAGTGAGGTCGCTCAAATCCCGCATGCTGACTTCGGTACCTGGCTCGAAATAGTTGTTGTTGTTCATCTCGACGCCCTGCTGACCATGAACGCAGATCTCCTTGACGAAACCATTGTTCGAGGTGATCTGGACCTTCTGGCGCGCTGTCAGGCCGCCCCGCAGACACATTGGATTGAACGCTTGCGCCACCGCCTGCGCTCGGACGTCCCATGACCAGAGCCCGATCATACGAAGGAAGTTGGTGGCCACTGCATTGTTATTGGCAACGGACTGATCCACGGTCACGCGAACGGCATTCAATATGGTCCCGGCAGGGAATCCGGACGTACTGAAGGTGCGGTTGGCTTCATCCCAGACGCCAGTCTCGACGTTTTCGGAGCGCAGAACAGCGCCATATTCCTGCGTGGGCATGTTGTCTTTGGAGAACACAATTGCGGTTGTAACCGCGGCGCTTTCGTCCGGGAGGTCAATGACGGAGGCGAGCGCAGCTGAGTCTGCGGAGGCCTGCAGCATGGTCTTGTGCCGGAAGCCATTGGTGATATCGACTGCGAGACCCCCAAACCCGACGAAAAGAATGAACCAAAAAAGGCCCATGACCGTGCCGCCGCCCTGCTCGCACGAAATGAACTCTTGAATTCCCCGGATGGTCATGTCGTAGGCCCTCACTCTTCCACTACCTTCCCGATCAGGATTGTGGCGCGCCGATCGCGCCGGTCCTGTCAAGCTAATTAACTCGGGTGCCCCGATCGCTGGTTAGATCTCTCGATGATCATCGGCGATCACTTGATCGGCTACCCCATTTGGAGACCTGGTTGCGAGCTCATCGCTCAACATCTCCGCTGCGGTTTGCAAGAACCAGTCAAGCTCAGCAATCTGGCTCTTGAGCCGCGTGCGATACTCACTTGCTTGTTGGATGACATCTGGCATTTGCAAACCCCGTGATCAGATCGGTTCGCGGCGCATGGTGACCACAGCGGTCAGTTTTTCGTCCATCACAGCCTGGAAGATCCCGAAAACACTGGCCTCGGCGACCGTGGTCTGGATCGCGATTTGCACATCGGGATCTGTTGGCTGCGACGTCGCGACCGTATACGCTTTGCTGTAGAGATACATCTCGTTCTGGACGACCTGCACGACATCGCTCTCGGCCATGTCGCCAATAGCAACCCGGCGCGCCACATCGCGCGAGACGTTCCACATCTCCGTGTGTTGCAGGTAGAGAACCGTCGCGTCGATGACCGCGACGAGCAAGAACGCGAAGACCGGCACCCAAAGGACAAATTCGATCGAGGCGGCCCCGGTTTCATCGCGCAAGAAATCGGAGATCCCCGGCGCGGTCTTGTCCGCGCCGCGCTGCCTAGCCTTGCTTGTGAAACAACCATTCAACATGATGACAACCTTCTGACGTAACTGACCACTGGGCACCCCAGCGGACATCTGTGAACGATATTGTGCAGCGTTTGGTGCGCCTCAGGCCGCAACAGCTTGCGTGCCGAGCCTGTGTAGGAAAGCGCCGCGCAACAACGACCGAGACCTGCCGGCCGCTGCGAGTGCTGCTGCGCGCTTTGTCATGCGCTCGACGACCGTGCCTGCGTCTTCGGCGCCATCCGCCGCCCAATCTTTATAGATGCGCCGCGTGGCCTCACGGAGGGAGGCGTCCTTCGATTGCAGCAGACAGAATAGCGTCGAGTCGGACAGTTCCTCGTATCCAGGAAGCCACTTGCCGGCCAGTTCGGGAACTGATTTTGTGTGCAGGTCCTTGGCAAATGCGTCGGCGAGAAGAATTGTGTCGATTTCCTCGACTTTGCGGAGCAGCTCTTCGCGCTCTTGTTTCGCGAGCGAGACATCGTGGAACATAGCGCACCCTCCAAACTCTCATGCAACTTGCCGCAAAACCCACTTGCGGTGCGTTCACGAAGAAAACCCTTCACCCACATCATTCTTTCTAATATACTATTAAAAACATTCATTTCCATGAACTTGCAACTATAGCGGTCGTAGGACCGCTTGGTTACACGCCGACGCTGGCGCTCAAACGCTGTGCTGGCAAGCAACAGAAAAAGCGAGACCGGCTTGTACGCGCAATTTCGAGCGGCAACGCAGATAATTCTTCGATAGGGGCCGCGCCCCGCTCGGCACACCGTGTGCCTCCAACCTGGATCACTTCGATACGATGCCGAGAACACCCCAACAATCTCATCCAATGTCTGGGTTGGGTTATCAATACGCATAGCACGCTCTGATTGAGCGTCTGGTCTTCGCCAGATAACGGCCGTTCAGTCGCGGTGCAGCATTTCGCAGTTTGGGCTCAATGCCGTCATCTGTTGCATTCGCGAACCTGACCGGTCCAGACCCTAGGGCGCGATCCTTGCTCCGAAATTGGTGGCCGGGTTCAGTTCATCCGCCCGGTGTCCCTGGAGCCCGGTCAGATCCACAGGCTTGCGCGCGATGAACTGGCCATCGCCGGGCTGGGCGATCAACTCGCCCTGATCCATGATCCGGCGGCCCCGCGTCAGGACGGTAAGCGGGCGGCCCGTCAATTGGCGGCCCTCGAAGGGGTTGTAGTCCATCGCGTCGTGCATCTCGCCCGCGACCCAGGTCTCGTTCGGGTCCCAGATGGCGATGTCGGCGTCCGAACCCACGGCGATGGTACCCTTGGCCGGGTGCATCCCGTAGATCTTGGCAGCATTGGTCGAGGACAAAGCGACGAACTGGTTGAGCCCGATCCGGCCTTTCACCACGCCTTCCGAGAACAGCAGCGGCAGGCGCATCTCGATCCCGGGCATGCCGTTGGCGATCTGCTTGAAGCTGGCGTCGGGCCCGGCGTTGAACTTGCCTGTCTCGTCGAACCGGTAGGGCGCGTGGTCGGACGAGACAAGCGACAGGGTGCCGGTGCGCACCTGGTGCCAAAGTGCCTCCTGCGTCGCCGCGTCCCGCAAGGGAGGCGAGCAGATGTATTTGGCGCCTTCGCGTCCGGGGCGGTCCAGGCCCTCGCGGGTCAGGAACAGGTATTGCGGGCAGGTCTCGCCCCAAACCTTGGCGCCCGCCGCGCGGGCGGCGCGCACCAGTTCCGCCCCGCCGGGTGTCGAGACATGAACGATGAATAGCGGCGCGTCGACCAGTTTGGCGAGCGAGATCGCCCGGTTGATCGCCTCCTCCTCGGCCAGCGCGGGATGGCTGGGGGCGTGGTAGCGCGGCTCGGTGTGCCCGGCGGCCAGCAGGCGCTCGGACATCCAGTTGATCATCTCGTTGTTCTCGGCATGGACCATGGTCATGGCGCCGTGGGCCTTGGCGACCGAGAGGATGTCGAGGAACTGGCGGTCGTCGATCTTCGACAATGCGTAGGTCATGAAAACCTTGAACGAGGTGATGCCCCTGGCAAATGCCTCCGGAAGCTCTTCGGTCAGCGCCAGTTCGGTCGGGTCGGTGACGATCAGGTGGTAGGAATAGTCGATCACGGACTTGGGTGCAGCGCGGCTGTCGTAAAGCTCGACCGTCTCCTTGATGGTCATGCCGCGATGCTGGGCGGCGAAGGGGACGAAGGAGGAATTTCCCCCGAAGGCCGCAGAGATCGATCCGGTGCGGTAGTCGTCGGCGGCGAGCAGCCCCATGCCGGATTCCTGCTCGATATGGCAATGAGCTTCGATGCCGCCGGGCAGGACCAGCTTGCCCGAAGCATCGATTTCGTCCGAGGTGCCCTCGATCCGGTCTGCGATGGTCACGATCCGGCCATCGCGGATGCCAAGATCGGCAGCGAAGGTGTCGGTCGCGGTGGCGACGGTGCCATTGCGAATGACAAGGTCGTGGATCATGCAAGTCTCCTATGTCCCGGGCTTGACCCGGGACCGCCAGCCGCCAAGCTCAGCATGTCGAGGTCCCGGATCAAGCCCGGGACATAGCTGGTGGGCATCACAACGCCTTCCCATCGGGCGTGATCGCGCCCGTTTGACTGGTGATCCGGCCGTAGTGCTCGATCCTCCGGTGGCGCTTGAAGTCGAAGATGGTCTCTTTTCCGAAGACGCTGGCGTCCATGTCGCAGGCATGGACCAGCAGTTCGTCATCCTCGGTGGTAGCGCGCTGGACAACCTGGCCGTTCGGATCGACGATGATCGAGCCGCCGAAGAGCGGGTGCCCGTCCTCGACGCCCGCCTTGGCCACACCCACCACCCAGCAGGAGTTCTGATAGGCCCCGGCCTGCATCGAGAGGTCGGAATGGAACCGGCGCAATTCCTCGTTCTCGCCCGGATTCTGGGAATTTGACGAGGGCGTGTTGTAACCCAACATGACCAGCTCCACCCCCTGCAGCCCCATCTCGCGATAGGCCTCGGGCCAGCGCCGGTCGTTGCAGATCAGCATCCCCATCCAGGCATCCATGTTGCGCCAAACCGGGAAGCCCAGATCGCCGGGCTCGAAGTAGCGTTTCTCCAGATGCTGGTGGGTGCGCTCGGGATCGAACTCCGAATGCCCTGGCAGGTGCACCTTGCGGTATTTGCCGACGATATTGCCCGCTTGGTCGGTCAGGATCTGAGTGTTGAAATGGTGCCCATCCGGCGTCAGTTCGGCATAGCCGAGCGAGATCGCGATACCCTTCTCGCGCGCTCGGTCGAAGAGGGGCCGGGTCGCCGGGCTCGGCATCTCGCGTTCGAACCAGGCGTCGACCTCGGTCTGATCCTCCATATACCAGCGCGGGAAAAAGGTGGTCAGCGTAAGCTCGGGAAAGACCACCAAGGTACAGCCCGCCTCGGCTGCCTGTTCCAGAAGCGCGACCATCCGCGCCACCACCGCCTGGCGGCTTTCGGCCTTCTGGATCGGCCCCATCTGGGCCGCGCCGATCACGATCTCGCGCATGGATGCCTCTCCCTATCCCGGTTCATGCGCGATTATAGGCCCACCCCTGCACGCCGATAGGGGCAAGTTTGCCCATGGGCGACGTTTTATCGCCCTATATGGTGATAGAATTCAGGGTGATTTCCGTCGGCGCTTGCACTAGGTAACGGCTGGATGTTCGCAAGAGGTTGGCGATGAACGACGCCCCGGCAAACGACACGACGGCGATGAGCCAGGTCACGCACAAGCCCGTGGCCGAGCGCCGCGCGGTCGTCGTGCGGTTTTGCGGTGACTCGGGCGACGGGATGCAGGTTGCGGGTGCGCAGCTAACCTATACCTCAGCACTGGCGGGCAACGACATCGCGACCTTCCCCGACTTCCCGGCCGAAATTCGAGCGCCGCGGGGCACGCTGGCCGGGGTTTCCGGATTCCAAATCCAGTTCGCGGCGAACGAGGTGCTGACGCCGGGCGACGAGGTCGATGCGCTGGTAGCGATGAATCCGGCGGCATTGAAGACGAATGTCTCGTGGCTGAAGCCGGGGGCGACCCTGATCGTCGACAATGATGCCTTCGACGACCGTGGCCTGCGCCACGCAGGCTACGAGGCCAATCCGCTTGAGGATGGCAGCCTGGAGGGCTTTGACGTGCTGCGCGCGCCGGTGACTTCGCTGACGAAGGAGGCGGTGGCAGATACCGGGCTTGGGCGCAAGGATGCCGAGCGGTGCCGGAATTTTTTCGCGCTGGGGCTGGTCTATTGGCTCTATGGCCGCGACATGCAGCCGACACTCGACTCGATCGAGGCCAAGTTCGGCGACGCGGAAGGCGGCGCAGTTGCCGCAGGTGCGCGCATGGCCTTGAATGCGGGCTGGAGCTATGGCGAGACAACCGAGGTCCTGGAGCGGAGCTACATTGTGCCGGCGGCGAAGCTGCCGCCCGGCCGCTACCGGAACCTGACCGGTAACGAGGCGCTAGTCCTGGGCCTGATCGCGGCGGCGCGGTTGAGCAACAAGACTGTGTTCTACGCCGCCTACCCGATCACGCCCGCCAGCGACATCCTGCACCACCTGGCGCGCCAGCGGGCTCAGGGCGTGCGCACCTTCCAAGCTGAGGACGAGATCGCCTCGGTAACCGCCTGCATCGGCGCGGCGTTCGGCGGCGCCATGGCGGTCACAGGCTCCAGCGGGCCTGGCATAGCGCTGAAGGCCGAGGCGCTGGGGCTTGGGGTCATGCTGGAATTGCCGATGATCGTCATCGACGTGCAGCGCGGCGGCCCCTCGACCGGACTGCCGACAAAGCCGGAACAGACCGACCTTCTGCTGGCCATGTTCGGCCGATCGGGCGAGGCGCCGATGCCGGTCTTGGCGCCGACGGGCCCGGGAGATTGTTTCGACACGATTATCGACGCCTGGCGGATTGCGACCCGGCTAATGACTCCCGTTATGGTCCTGTCGGATGCTTTCACTGCGAATGGTGCCGAGCCTTGGCGGGTGCCGGAGCTCTCCGAATTGGAGCGGATTCCGATCACCCATCCGGAGGCCCCACCCGAGGACGGCTCATTCAAACCTTACGCCCGCGATGAAATGCTGGCCCGGCCCTGGGCGGTCCCCGGCACGGCCGGACTCGAACACCGGATCGGGGGGCTGGAGAAGAAGGACGGCACTGGAAATATCAGCTACGACCCTGCGAACCACCAACACATGACCGATGTGCGCGCGCGCAAGGTTGAGAACGCGCAGGCGCTGATCCCAGACCTGGAGGTCTACGGCCCCGAGACCGGCGACGTCCTGGTGCTGGGATGGGGTGGCACGTTCGGGGCCTGCCGCGAGGCGGTGCAGGCCGCGCGGGCAGAAGGGTTGAAAGTGGCCCATGCACAGCTACGCCATCTCAACCCGATGCCGGCGAATATGCGCGAAATTCTAAGCAACTACCGGCATATCCTCGTGCCGGAATTGAATTCCGGCCAGCTCTCGGCGGTGATCCGGGCAAAGCTCGAGATTCCGGCGCGCTCGCTCGCCAAGGTGCAAGGCCGACCGTTCACGGTGCACGAGATTCTGACCCGCATCCGCGAGCTTTGCGCCGGGGAGACGACGGCATGAACAAGCCAGACCATATCCCCGAGCCAGTGCCCGCCGACTATGCCACTGATCAGGAGGTGCGCTGGTGCCCGGGCTGTGGCGACTTTGCCGTCCTGAACCAGATGAGGAAGGTGCTGGCCTCGCTCAAAGCAAAGCGCGAGAACACGGTCTTCATCTCCGGCATCGGCTGCGCCAGTAGGTTCCCCTACTATCTTGATACCTACGGACTGCATGGCATCCATGGCCGGGCGCCAGCGATCGCCACGGGGCTCAAGAGGATGCGGCCCGAGTTGGACGTCTGGGTGGTGACGGGTGACGGCGATGGGCTGTCGATCGGGGTCGGGCACCTGGTTCATGCGCTGAGGCGCAACGTCAACGTCAAGATCCTGCTGTTTAACAACCGGGTCTATGGGCTGACCAAAGGCCAGTTCTCTCCAACCTCGTTTCCGGGCCAGATCAGCCGTTCGACGCCCTTCGGCTCGGTGCTAGAGCCCCTGAACGCGCTGACGACCGCGATTGCCTCGAATGCTTCGTTCGTCGCGCGGGCCGTCGACACGCAGGCGGATACTTTGAGCGAGGTTCTGCACCGGGCGGCGGCGCATAAGGGCTCGGTCTTTGTCGAGATCTACCAGAACTGCCATGTCTTCAATGACGGGGTGTTTGAATACGCCAAGGACAAGAAGACCCGCGCCGACCATGTGGTCGAGCTGGCCGATGGACAGCCGCTCGTCTTCGGCGCCAACCGTGACAAGGGTCTGCGACAGAAGGGCTTTGGGCTCGAGGTCGTGACCTTGGGCGACGGGGTCACCGAGGACGACCTGGTGATCCATGACGAACAGGCTGCCGAGCCGACGCTGGCCCATCTACTGGCCGCAATGCGCCACCCGGAGATGCCCGAGGCGATCGGCGTCCTACGTGCGATCGAGCGCCCCACCCAGAACGAACTGATGGGCAAGGGCGACGCGCCGATGAAGACTCAGGAAGAAGCGGATCGGGATTTGGAGACGCTGCTCAAGGGCAAGGATAGCTGGGTGGTGACGTGATTCTCCAATGCCCCGAACTTGATCCGGGGCCGCGATGATCATCGGAAACCGGTGAGGTTCCGGGTCAAGCCCGGGAGAAAGGGAGCGGCTCATTCCTCGTTCGCCACGCCCCTGGCATGACGGTCCTCAGCGGCGGCCAGGACGTCTCCCTCGGCGTGTTCCCGGACTAGCCGCATCGTCGGGGCCTCGATCCGGCGCTCGATCTCCTCGGTGAAATTCTCCACATCCAGGCCCGGCGCGATCGGCGCCAGCACCTCGATGGCTGCGTTCCGGCCCGGGTGCTTCCGCCATTCTCGGCGGGGCCAGATGACACCGAGCGATGAGGCGACCGGAACCGCCTCGACTTGCAGCGCCGCATAGATTCGGCCGGCGCCCCGCCGGTAGCGTTCCTTCGCGCCCAGCGACACTAGCGTCGCCTCTGGGAAGATCACCATCGGACGGCCCGCGTCGATGATCCGCCGGGCACCCGCGATCACCTCGTCGGTGCGCCCGGCCCTTGCGCCCTCGACCGGAACCAGGACGAGGTCGAGTTGCCTCAGGATCGGGCCGAAGAACGGGTAGCGCTCCAACTCCTGCATCGCGACAGCGCCGAATTCTGGCACCGCCGAGGCCAGCAGAATGATGTCGAGCTCGCTTTGATGCTTGCAGACGAAAAGCCTGGCGCCACCCTGGGGCAGGTTCTCAAGCCCCCTGATCTCGACCCGGGCGCCCAAGATCACGCGCACCGCGGCCAGCGTGATTTGACCCCAGAGCCCGACGATACGCCAAAGTGCCTTGCGGAAGCCGAGCCGCGCCATCGCATAGGCGGCAAGCGCCATTGCGAATGTGAATGCATAGAAGAATAGGTTGAAAAGGGTCGACCGGATCACATGTTCAATCCGGCAACCGGGCGGCGGCAAGTTGCTCGCGGGCGCGGTCTGAATCCCGGTCCATCTGCGCGACAAGGGTATCGATGTCGTCGAACTTCTCCTCGCCGCGCAGCCAGGCAACCAGTCCCGCGGAGATCTGGGCACCGTAGAGGTCGCCAACGAAATCAAAGAGATGGACTTCGAAATTGGGTGCGTTCACGCCAAAGGTCGGGCGCTCGCCGATGCTGGCGACGCCGTCATGTGTGCCTTGATGCGGGCCGTCCAAGACCTCGACACGGGCGGCGTATATGCCGAAGCGCGGGATAATCTGCTCGCCGAAATTCAGATTGGCCGTGGGATAGCCCAGTTCGCGCCCGCGCTGGTCGCCTTTCTGCACTGTGCCAGTGACCGAATGCCATCGGCCGAGCTGTTCGGCGGCAGCCGCGACGCGGCCCTCTTCCAGCAGAACCCGGACGGCCGTCGAGGCGAACTCGCCGCCGTCGCCGCCGAGCAGATGCTGGATCGATACGGTGAAGCCCAGATCGGCTGACATGGCGCGCAGCAGAGTCGCATCGCCGCCGCGGCCTTTGCCGAAGCGGAAATCCTCGCCGATCACCAAGTGGCGGATGCCCAGACCTTGGGCCAGCACGCGCGTGACGAAATCCTGGGCCGACATCGCCGCCAAAGCAGCATCGAATGAGATCTGATGCAGGTGCTGGACCCCGAGGCCCGCAAGGATGCGCGCTTTTTCCTCGGCTAAGGTCAGGCGGAACGGCGGCGCGTCCGCCTGGAAGAATCGCCGGGGATGGGGCTCGAAGGTGATGACGCCAGTGGGTGCGCCGATTTGTGCGCCCGCATGCGCCGCCTGGGCAATCAGCGCCCGGTGGCCGCGATGCACGCCGTCGAAATTGCCGAGCGCCACCGAGGCGCCGCGCTGGCCGGGATCGAGCCCCTCGAAGCCGTGGATTTGCTGCATCCCTGCCCCTGCGCCCAAAACCGGGCCAAGCGGGGCAGTGGCGCCCCTCAGTCGAACTTCTTCGAGGGCGCCAGAACCAGCGCCTCGCCCTTCAAGACCGCCTTTTCGCGCACGAGGCAGACGCAATCAAGGGTGACCCGGCGCTTGGCATAGTCGATCTCGCGGACCGTGACTTCCGCGGTGACATCGTCACCGGGGCGCACCGGCGCCAGGAATTTGAGCGACTGGCCCAGATAGACGGTGCCGTGGCCCGGAAGCTGCTCGCCGATCACCGCCGAGATCAGGCTGGCGGTCAACATCCCATGGGCGATGCGCCCGCCGAAGATGGTTTCCTGGGCGTAGACCTCGTCCAGATGCACCGGGTTGCGGTCGGTCGAGATGTCGGCGAAGAGGCGGATATCGTAGTCCTCGATGGTCTTGGTCAGACTCCGGGACATGCCGATCTCGAGATCCTCGATGCAGATCGTGCCGCGCAGCATATTGTCCAACATGGGCTTTCCCCGATGACGAGGTGTTGTGCGTTGCAGCATTTCTAGCTGAGTCGGCGCTAGCGCGCAACGAAATTGCGCAACATAATGTCTCAGTGCTTATTCCTGTGTTATGAAAGTTACGCCAAGTGGTAGTGGCACTCCGGCCTGCCATCAACGCATTGGCGCGGAATCTTGACCCCGACCTAAGCGAAGGGGTTCGGACATTGCCGGGGAAACCAAATAATTCGGGTGGCAGACCCCGGCCCGCGCGCTCACCTTGCCGTGCTTCGCAGCTTAAAGTTTTTCCAAAATAATAAATATAACTTTTAATTTAATTAACTGAATAATTAATTTGGCATTGAAAAATCCGCAAATGAAAGTATAAAAAACACTAAATGAATATTACGAATTATAATGAGTTTTTATTTGAAATGATCGATGACATTCGGGACGGCGTTGCATGTGTATTCGTTTGGTGAATTGAGATTGTTCCGTCTGTTGCGTAGCGGACTACGTGATTGGGGCCGCTGTGCAGTTTGAACTGTGCGGCCGTCAACAGCCGCCCGCCGAGTTCTACCAGGGCGGCATTCTGGCGCCGATCCCGGATGCGTTAGGGGTGAGCAGCGGGTGGCGGCCGAGATTGAGGAGTGCGTGTGAGAGCGTGGGGTAACAAGATGTACGAAGACCAGATCAACGTCGGCGTTGAGGAGCCTGCAAGTGCAGAGTCTCCGCGGGCGAGATGGGATCTCGACGCATACCGAGTCTCAGCAGCTCCACCGCAGGGCGCATCACCACAGGATGCATCACAGCAGGACGCGTCACCGCAAGGTGAATCACCGCAGCATGCACCAGAGAAGCCTGCGCGCCTGGAGGCAGATCAAAAGGGCGAAACGTCAATACCGCGAAGACCGTCCCGGATCATCCCTGCGGCCATCGTCGGAGCGGGCATCGCTCTGCTCGCGGTGGCGGTCACGTTCGACACCCATGTGGCCCAGGTCGATTTCTCGGCATTCCGTCCTGCCGCCGCTTTGGCAGCCGTCGACACGCCTGATGCCCGCGCTCCTGATGCCCGTCCCACCGCCCCTCAGGCCGCCGGGGAGCTGCAAGCCTGTCACGACACCTATACCGTCGTCCGAGGGGATACGCTCTCTACGATCGCCAGCCGCACTTATCGCGATGGCAGCCGCCCCAGATATATGGCGATTTTCTCGGCGAACCAGGATCGGCTCAGAGAGCCCGATCTGGTGGTGGTTGGCGAAGAGCTTCGTATCCCGTGCCCCTGATGGTGCCGGTCCGAACCGCCTGAGATGACGGGAGTGGAGTGGATTGGGCCACCAGCGCCGGGTGCCGACGACATTCGCTACCGCAACCGGCCAATCGCGAATCTCGGAGTTGATGCCTGCGCCGCCAGATAGGCCTCGAGCAGCGCCGGGTCTGGGTGCTCCGGGTCGGGGCCAAGCTCGCCGGTGGCCAGCCCGCCGGTGATGAAGAGGACGTCCAGGCCGTAGTCGAGCCCGCCCTTCACGTCGGTCCGGATACCGTCGCCGATGGCCAACACCTGGGCCTTGGGGATATCTTCGCCAGCGATCTCGGACAAGAGCCCGAAGGTTTGGTCGTAGGTCGGCCCATGGGGCTTGCCGAACCAGACCACCTCGCCGCCCGTCTGCTCGTAGGCCAGCGCCAGCGACCCGGCGCAGAAGAGCCGCTGCTCGCCCCGGTCAACGATCAAGTCGGGATTGGCGCAGAGGACCGGCATTCCGCGGACCTTCCACTCGACGATCTCGGCGGCGTAGTCATCCGGGCTCTCGGTCATGTCGTCGCGCAGCCCCGTCAACAGGATGCCATCCGCCCGGTCTAGCGGCGTATCATCGAGACCAACGCCAGAGAGCATATGCCGGTCGCGGTCCGGCCCCACATAGTGGAAGGCGCGGCCATAATTTCCGCTGGCGAGCGCCCGCTGGCAGGCGCCGCCCGAGGACATGATTCCGTCATAGCTGTCTTTGGGGGCGCCGATCCGTTCGAGGAACCGCTCTACGTGGCCGGCCGGCCGGGGCGCGTTGGTCAATAGGATCACGGTCCCGCCCCGGGCGCGGTAGGCCTGCAATGCCGCAACTGCCGCGGGAAAAGGCGTGATGCCGTTGTGATAGCAACCCCAAAGATCGACGAAGAGCGCCTGATAAGGCGCCCAGATCCGGTCAAGCGACGGGACGATTTGGCAGGCCATCAATAGTCGAGGCCGATCCGGCGGCGCGCGTTTTCATCGCGCAGGCTCAGATCAGAGCCACAGTAGTCGGCCGCCGCTTCGGTGCACATCCAGGTGATGGCGCGGGCCGGGATCTCGGGCGGAATGTGGACCGAGGGGTCGAGCTGGCTAACCGGGTTGACGCCAGAGGCCTTGATCTGCACTTGCATCTCCGTCGCGACCGTGCCGGGGCTGAGCCCCATGACCCGGATGCCCCGGTCGCGGTATTCCTCATCGGCGCAGCGGGTCAGCGAAAGCGCGGCGGCCTTCGAGGCGCAATAGTGGCTCCAGCCTTCCAGCGCACCAGTCGCCGCGCCCGAGCTGATGTTAATCACCACGCCGGCTTTCTGAGCGAGCATTACGGGCAGCGCGGCGCGAAGGCCGAAATAAACTCCTTTGAAGTTGATGTCGGCGGCGTGGGCCCAGGTCTCTGGGTCGGAGTCTGCGAGCCGCGCGATCGGTTCCACCACGCCGGCGTTCGAGACCAAGATATCCAGCCGGCCAAACTCATCCTGGCAAGCCCGCACCGCGGTGGCGACATCGTCGTAGCGGCTGACATCGCAAGCGACCGCCATCGCACGGCCGCCGGTCTGGTGGATCTCGGCGGCGATCCTTTCGGTCGCATCCATGGTCCGCGCGGCCAGCACGACCGCGACGGCGTGCCGGGCCAGTTCCCGGACCGCCGCAGCGCCGATGCCGCGACTGGCGCCGGTGACGATCGCCGCCTTGCCGGCGAGCTCTGGATAGATCTGCGTCATAGGATCCCTCAATCCAGGCGCGTAACGGTGAAGCCGCGCCCGCGCAGCAGCTCGACGATCCCGGTCTCGCCCACCAGATGCAGTGCGCCGAAGGCGGCGAACACACCGCCCTTCTTGAAGGCGGGGACCAGGGTTCTCATCCAGGCGCGATTGCGGTCGACCAGCAGTTCCCGCTCGAAGCGTTGAAATACGACGGCGCTTTGGCGGGTGCCAATGGTCTTCTGGGCTTCAGCCACGCTGAACTCCCAGATCGCGGCGATCTCGCCTGCGCGGTAGAGGCTGGCCGATGTGCGCCAGACATCCTGCTCGTCATAGGGGCTGCGCAGGAGATCCAGCACCATCGCCACCATGTCGGATTCCGGCAGATCGATCAGCGCGCCCAATGCCTCGCCATAGGTTTCAAGACCCTGGACCGGCACCCCGGCCGCATCGGCGCGCTGGGCCAGCATGTCGTCGAGGATTGGCTTGCCCGCTTGCGCCTCGCGGATCATGCAGGCGGGTAGCGCCAGGCTGGTGAAAAGCATCCAGGGCTTCAGCCGCGCCGCGATCTCGAGATTCAGACCGCGCTCGGCCAGGCGCTTGGCGGCGGCGGCGCGCTCGCCTTCGGTCAATTGTGCGATGACACCGTTATCCGTCTGCGACAGGATGAAGCCCGGATCGCTCGCCATCCTTGTCTGCATCTCGGCTTCTTCCGCGTCAGTCAATTCGACCAGCATCAGCCGGGCGCCGGTCAGCGCTTGCTCGACCGGGGGCGCCAAGGCTTGGGCCCCTGCGCCCGTGTCGTGGAAGGTGCCGAAGAGCCAGGAAGGCGGGCTGCCCACGCGCTCGACCCGCCAGAATTTACCCTGTCCGTTCGGGACCGCGTGGGCCTTGGCCAGGATCTGCGCATGGCGCTGGGGCTCGTCCTTGGCGAGCGCCGCGAACAGATCGCTGCCAGCACATTGGCCCGCGGACACCGAGGTGGCCCCGAGCCAGAATGAAACCCCCAGAATTAAGGTTGTGATCAAGCGCATCTTCTCTCGCTCCCAAGGGCGCCGAGCAGGCGGCGCGCGCGCATGATCCTGCCTGTGACCGGGCAGAACAAGCGCAGGAACGTGTCGTGGGTGAAATTTTTCAGCAAGCGCCCTCTTGACTCGCATTCCCGCCCTGCCTAATTGCAAGGCGCCCGTGCTTATTAGCACTCATCGGGGGCGAGTGCTAATGCCCGAAAGGGTCGGGCGACCCCGGAAAGAATGACGAAATTTGGAAACCGCGAAAAGGGAGCGCTTCCATGAGCTTTACTCCACTCCATGACCGTGTGCTGGTGCGCCGCGTCGAATCCGAAGAGAAGACCGCGGGCGGGCTGATCATTCCCGACTCCGCCAAGGAAAAGCCCCAGGAGGGCGAGGTCGTCGCCGTCGGCGAGGGCGCTCGCAAAGAATCCGGTGAGTTGATCCCGATGGCCGTCAAGGCTGGCGACCGGATCCTGTTCGGCAAGTGGTCGGGCACCGAGGTCAAGATCGACAGCGAA
>CAJICH010000053.1_pt1 | contig 15874 bp, 17 predicted proteins | sample 9199591 | NCBI WGS metagenome assembly CAJICH01 (sample SAMEA7708332, study PRJEB35096) | sediment metagenome | biome: marine neritic benthic zone biome [ENVO:01000025]; feature: sediment [ENVO:00002007]; material: shallow marine sediment [ENVO:03000034] sea grass bed [ENVO_01000059] ...
ACCCAGCACGTGAAGCTGACTACTCCCATCATCAGAACATGACCCAAAAGCCAAACCCCTAGAGAGCCGATATACAAGACAAATCCAGCCGTAAAAGCCAAACCGCCCGCATATCCCTTCGATACATTAAAAATGTCAAAGAGCGTGGCGAAAAAAGCCGACTGATCTGGATTACCCAGCCCAACCGCTGCTCGTTTCGCCAGAAGCCCAGCCTTTGCGGCCGGTCGGGATCGTATATGGCAACGCCGCGACACTAGTCAACAGCGGAATCGCGGGAAAGGTGCCGATCCCGGGAATTATTTCCCTATAGGGCGATCCGGTCCGGCAGATGGGTCATCGGCGCGATGCGCCCGCCCTCGATCAGGATAACCTGATCCACCAGGTCCAGGCTGGTGCCGCAGTGGGAGACCATGATCACGGTCGCGCCCGCGCGGGCTCGGAGCACCGCATCCAGAACCGCCGCCGCGGCGGCCGCGTCGAGCGCGCTGGTTGCCTCGTCGAGCACCAGGAGACGCGGTCGGCGCAAAAGCGCGCGCGCAAGCCGCAGCCGTTGCCGCTCGCCGCCCGAGAACCGTGAGCCATCGGCCCGAATGCGATCGTCAAGGCCACCCTCGAGGGCCCGGGCGAGGCCGGTTGCTCCGGTCACCTCCAGCGCCCACCAGATCGCGTCTTCACTGACCGGTCCGCATCCCCAGGTTAGGTTTTCCCGCAGGCTGGCATCGAACAGGAACGGCTCTTGCCCCACATACGCCAGCGCGCCGCGCAGGCCCGCGATGCCCGCCTGCGTATAAGGCGCGCCGTCCAGTAGGATGCGACCGGCGGTCGGCGTCAGCAGCCCGCTGATCAGGTCGAGTATCGTCGATTTTCCGGCGCCTGATTGGCCGGTGAACAAGATGACCGAGCCGGCCGGGATACGGGCGGTGATCCCCTCGATCACCATGGGCCCGCCGCCACCCCAAGCAACGCTTTCGAGCGCGATCTCGGGTGATCTTGCCAGCGCAGGCACCGGGCCTGAGGGAGCGATGTCCGAAGGCACCGCGTCCGGCGGTCCCGCAAGTTCGCGGATCGCCCGATAGGCCGGCGCCGCCCACGTCTATACCTGCGAGAAGGACCCGCATGTGGCCGAGATCGCGCGATTGAACATTGCGCACAACGGATTTGCGAACAAAATCACGGTTCTTGAATGCCCGCACGAAGACCTGCGCGTCGGCTCGCATATACCCCGCCGCGCTGACATCTTGCTGCATGAATTCGTTGCATCTCATTTTATGGTCAAGGAAATATCTAAAATCATGTTGCGATTTCGGGACGAGCTATTGGCCGACGATGCGGTCCTGCTGCCTTCACGGTTCTCCGCGATCGGGAAGCTGATTGGTGACCCTTGGCCGCTCAATCTGGTCCGAGTGCCAGATATCGTGGAAGGGCTCGACGTCTCGGCAATCAACCTTTTGCAGGTTGCAGACGTTTCGCTGCCGGGCCCGGTGACAGTCGAAATGCCCCTCAGCGCCCCGGTCACACTTGCCGACTTTGACGCATGTGCCAACGATGCCCCGGCAACTGACCGGATCGTCGAGGTCGATGCGACCGGTTCAGGCGCTGCGAGCAGACTCCTCCAATGGGTGCGTTACGACTTTCCGGACGGTTCGGTCTACGAGAACCGGCCCGATCTCGCTTGCCATTGGTGGCCATATTTCTGGCCGTTCGCGAGCGCCGTTCCCGTGAAGCCTGGTGATCGCCTGCCACTGAGAATTTTTTGCAGCGAGACCGAGGTCTTTATCGATCTTGTCACGGATTCGCGCGATGACTGAAACCATGATCCAATCGCGAATCTCCGGCATCCTGTTCGACAAGGACGGCACGCTGTTCGACTTTCAGAAAACCTGGGGCCAGGTTATTGAGACCGTGCTCGACACGCTGGCTCCTGATCGGGAAACCTGGACACGCATGGCCCGCGCCGGAGGTTACGACCCGGTCCGCGGAACGTTTGTCGCCGGATCGCCGGTCGTGGCCGAATCGAACGGTGCAATCGCTCGGCTTTGGCGGCAGTTCCGCCCCGACCTCAGCGAAACCGAAATCGAGCGCGTCCTGGACGACACCGCGCTCGACTCGCTATCGGACCCGGATGCGCTCTTTCCTGCCACGCCAGACCTGCCCGGGCTCTTGAACGGTCTGCGCGGCGCGGGATTTTCCCTCGGCGTGGCAACCCACGACTCGGAGCTGAGCGCGAAGAGCCAGCTTAAGGCCGCTGGCGCCATCGAAGCCTTCGACTTTGTTGCCGGGTTCGACAGCGGCCACGGCCTGAAGCCTGGTCCCGGAATGTTGTTCGCATTCGCCCGCGTAACCGGGATCACGCCGGATCGCATCGCAATGGTCGGCGACAGCCGGCATGATCTCGAGGCGGGGCTGAGCGCGGGCGCGGCTGCAACAATCGGCGTGCTGACCGGCCCCGCGACCAGGGCGGACCTGAAACCCTTCGCCAGCCATGTCATTCCCTCGATCGCAGACCTGCCATCGTTGCTCGCCACGACCACCCATCGCGGCTAAAGGCTTGGCCAAAGGCCCAAATACGACACGATCTGACGCTAACCGACGCGATTCGACCCTGTTGCCGGATAACGCTTTGATGCATCACCCAATCCGGGAAGGAATGCGATCATGAGCGACACGGCAGACACACCGGCGGCCGAGGCGCCGCGGCGCCGGCGCGGGGGCGGGCGCTCGGGCAACACCCGGCGCGGCGGCGTGTCGATCAATCAGCTTCCGTGGCAGATCCCTCAGATCACCGACGACCCCACCGAACCCCTCTCCCAGGAAGGTGTCGCGGCAATCGACAACGGCGCGATGCGCATCCTCGAGGAGATCGGCATCGACTTCCTGCACGAGGATGCCAGGGCGCATCTGAAAGCCGCCGGTGCGGAGGTCGATCCGGATTCCAGCCGGGTCCGCTTCGACCGCGCAATGGTCCGCGAATATGTGGCCAAGGCGCCCTCGACCTTCACCCTGACGCCGCGCAATCCGGAACGGATGCTGACGGTCGGCGGACGGAGCCAGCTCTACATTAATGTATCGAGCCCGCCGTCGTGCTCGGATCTCGATCGAGGCCGGCGGCCAGGCGACCGCGAAAGCTTCCGCGACCTGGTCAAGCTCAGCCAATATTTCAACTGCATCCACCTGGTTGGCGGCTATCCAGTCGAGCCGGTCGACATCCACCCCTCGATCCGCCACCTCGAATGCCTGCACGACAAACTGCTGCTGACCGACAAGGTGATGCATTGCTACAGCCTGGGCACCGAGCGGGTCGAAGACGCGATGGAGATGGTGCGGATCGCCGGCGGCCTGACCCATGAGGAGTTCGCCGCGACACCCCGGATGTATACCAATATCAACTCCACCAGCCCGCTGATCCATGACTGGCCAATGCTGGACGGCGCAATGCGGCTGGTCGAGCGCGGTCAGATGGTCAGTATCACTCCCTTCACGCTGGCAGGCGCCATGGCGCCGGTTACGATCGCCGGCGCGGTGGCCCAGCAATGCGCCGAGGCGCTGGCGGCGGTCGTGCTTTTGCAGCACATCAAGCCCGGCGCGCCGGTGGTTTTTGGATCGTTCACCTCGAATGTGGACATGAAGTCCGGGGCACCGGCTTTCGGCACGCCGGAATACATGCGCGCGACGCAGATCTCGGGCCAGATGGCACGGTTCTACGGGCTACCGATGAGGGCTTCGAACGCCTGTGCCGCCAATTGTCCGGATAGCCAAAGCGCGTGGGAAAGCGCCTTTTCGCTCTGGGCCTGCGTCTCGGGCCACGCCAACATGGTCTACCATGCAGCGGGGTGGCTCGAGGGCGGGCTCTGCGCCTCATACGAGAAATTCGTGATGGATTGCGAGACGCTGCAGCAGATGATCGCCTACAACAAACCGGTCACGACGACCAACGAGGACATTTCGATCGAGGCGATCGCTGAGGGCAACGACGCGCGCCACTTCTTTGGCATCCAGCATACCCAGGACCGCTACGAGACCGCCTTTTACAGCCCGTTCCTTTCGGACTGGAGCAACTACGAGAACTGGGAGGACGCAGGCGCGGTGCGAACGCCGGAGCGCGCCAACAAAATATGGAAGGCCATCCTAAACGAGTTCGAGGCTCCACCCATCGACGCCACGAACTCCGAGGAACTGGGCGCATTCGTCGAGCGACGCAAGACCGAGGGCGGCGCGCCTACGGACTTCTAGACAAAGCGAAGGGCAACACCATGACCGTTTTCATCAGCCAGGGACGCTACACGGACCAGGCATTCAAAAACATGATCGAGAACCCCGAGGACCGGTGGGACAATGCCCGAAACCTAGTCGAAGCCGTTGGTGGCAAGCTGCAGAGTTTCTACATGACTTACGGAGAGTATGACTTCCTCTTGATCTGCGAAGCACCGTCCGCCGAGGCCTTGGCACCGGCATTAATGGCGGCAAGTTCGACAAGCGGCATCACCGGGCTGACCACCTACCCGGCAATGACGACCGCGGATGCAAAATCAGCCTTTCAATCGGCTCAGGAACTCTCTGCCAGTTTCCGGCCGGCGACCGGCTGATCAGAACCCATGGGGCAGCGAAACACATGAAAACCGGCTTCATCGGCCTCGGCAATGTCGGGGGCAAATTGGCGGGCTCGTTGCTGCGCAACGGCTATGACCTGACGGTGCGCGACCTCGACCGCGGCGCGACCGAGAGGTTCCTCGATGGCGAAGCGAATTGGGCCAACAGCCCGGCCGAAATGGCGACCGATTGCGACCTGATCATTACATGCCTGCCGTCGCCCGCGGCTTGCTCGGCGGTAATGGAGGGTGACGACGGCATTCTGTCGGCCATCGGTCCCGGTAAGATATGGGCCGAAATGTCGACCACCGACGAGGCAGAGGTCAAACGCCTGGGCGCGCTGGTCCAAGCAAATGGCGCCGAGCCCGTCGACTGTCCGGTTTCGGGCGGCTGTCACCGGGCGGCGACCGGCAACATCTCGATCTTCGCCGGTTGCGAGCGGGCAACGTTCGAACGAATGCTGCCGGTACTGACCACGCTGGGGCGGCGCATCCTGCATACCGGACCCTTGGGCTCGGCCTCGGTCCTAAAGGTCATGACCAACTACCTGGCGACCGCCAATCTGCTGACGGTCTGCGAGGCGCTGGTGACAATGGAACGCGCCGGGCTCGACCTCGCTACGACCTACGAGGCAATCAAGATCTCGTCCGGCACCTCGTTCGTGCACGAGACCGAGAGTCAGGTGATCCTGAACGGCTCGCGCGACATCAACTTCACAATGGATCTGGTCGCCAAGGATATTGGCATCTTCCAGGCGATCGCCGAGCGCCATGACGTGCCACTGGAGATCAGCCCGCTGATGATCGAGATATTCAAGGACGGGATCGCCCGCTATGGCGAGCGGGCACAGTCCGACGACATTATCCGCCGCCTGGAAGAAGCGACGGGTGCCGATATCCGCGCGCCCGGCTTTCCGGCCGAGATGCTGGACGACGAGCCAGAGGAGCCTGGGTCCGAGGTTGCGCCAATGCGGGGTTAGGCACCGCACTCAACCGTGGCCGCGCCCGGTTTCTGGACCAGGTATGGCGTGACCCCGAACCGGAGGCACGTATCATGAGCTGGAACCCCGCCCTCGACCCACATTGCCCGACCGGCGATGCCATCGACCGGATCGAAACCGTTATCGTCCCGCGCGCCCGGGACATCGGTGACTTCGAGGTTCGGCGCGCCCTGCCCTCAGCCCGGCGACAGATGGTCGGGCCCTTCATCTTCTTCGACCAGTTCGGCCCGGTCGAGATGCTGACCGATCAGGGCATGGACGTGCGCCCGCATCCCCATATCGGGCTCGCCACTGTCTCCTATCTCTATCAGGGCGCGATCCATCACCGGGACAGCCTGGGCACTTCGATGGAGATCACGCCGGGCGCGGTCAATTGGATGATCGCCGGGCGCGGCATCACCCATTCCGAGCGGACAGCCGCCGCCGAGCGGGCAAAGCCCAGCAAGCCGCTCTACGGCATCCAGACCTGGGTGGCCTTGCCTGAAGACGCTGAAGACACTGAGCCTGGTTTTGAACACCAACCAGCGGACGCCCTGCCAGTGATCGAGGGTGGGGGCAAATGGGTGCGCCTGATCCTGGGCGCGGCCTATGGCGAGCGAGCGCCGGTCAAGACCTTCTCCGAGATGTTCTACGCCGATGCCCGGCTGGACGCCGGCGCGGCGATCCCGCTGCCGGACAATCACGAGGACCGGGCAGTCTATGTGCTGGAAGGCTGCGTCGATGTCGCGGGCGAACGGTTCGAGGCCGGGCGCATGATGGTCTTCCGCCCGGGCGATGCGATCACCATAAAGGCGGCCGAGGACTCGCGCCTGCTGCTCTTGGGTGGCGAGACCCTGGGCGGGCCGCGCCACATCTGGTGGAATTTCGTCGCCTCGTCGAAGGAGCGGATCGAGGCCGCCAAGGAAGCTTGGCGCGAGGGGGACTGGCGGCACGGGCGGTTCCAGCTTCCACCCGACGACGATCAGGAGTTCATCCCCCTGCCCGACCGCTGAGGGCGGCGACCAGAACCGCCTCCACCGCCCGCGCGGCGCGGCGGTCGCTCCAAACCGGGCCCGGCGGTGGCAGGTGAAGGAAGGCGACCCTTGGCACGCCCGTGCCCAGAGCCGCCCAATAGGTCGTATCGCAGACATAGCGGCCCGCATCGAACGAGGCGCGCATCGGCAGGCCACGCGCCCGCGCCTCGGCATGGGCACCGGCCCATGGCCACCGGCCGCGCCGCAGCCCAGGCCCGCCATGGGGCGACAACGGTCCCGCCCGCCCCACCCGTTCCAATCGAGGGACCGGATCACTGGCGAGTCCAGTCAAAAGCAGGACCTCCGGCGCCAACCGGTCGATCTGGTCGAGGATGCACGAAGCCGCGCTTTCGTGGTCCACGGGCAGGAGCCGCGCCTCGATGCCCCTGCGGCGCCCAGCCAAGCGGCTAACGGCCTGCCACGAGGAATTGACGGGCCAGTCGCGGAACGGCTCGAAGCCAGTGAGCAGGATCCGGGTCATCGGCGGAATCTGCCGTGATTGGCATCGCGGAGCAACGCTGGCTTGATCCCAACCGTCCCGGCGATTACGTCGGGCCAGTCATGGCAATTGCACTGAACCATATCGAACACCAAGCCACCGAGGGTGAGGGCGGCCCGCCGTTGTTGATTGCCCATGGATTGTTCGGGTCGGCACGGAACTTCAACACGCTGGGGCGCCGGCTGGCCGCCCGGCGGCGCGTGGTAATGGTCGACATGCGGAACCATGGTGAAAGCCCATGGGACGAGGGCAATGCCTATCCCGACCTGGCCGAGGATCTGGCCGAGGCGGTCGACCGGCTTTGCGGCGGCCAGGCGATCGTGCTGGGGCATTCCATGGGTGGTAAGGCGGCGATGACCCTGGCGCTGAGCCATCCCGACCGGCTGGCCGGGCTGATCGTGGCCGACATCGCACCGGTGCCGCACGAGCATACCCATACGCCTTACTTGAGGGCGATGCAGGCCACCGATCTGGATGCCATCACCCGCCGGTCTGATGCCGACCCGATGCTGGCGGCGGCAGTGCCCGAGCCGATGCTACGCAGCTTTCTGCTGCAGAACCTGGTGGTCGAGGATGGCCGGGCCAGGTGGCGGATCAACCTGGATGCGCTGGCGGCCAATATGGAGGCGCTGCTGGACTTTCCAACCGACCTGCCCGAGGCCGCCTTCGAGGGGCCGACCTATTTCCTCCATGGCGGCGCCTCGCCTTACGTGCCGCCCGAGACCCATCCGCGGATCCGGGCGCTTTTTCCCGACGCCAAGATCGACGCACTGGAGGGGGCGGGTCATTGGCTGCATGCCGAGCAGCCGGAGGCCTTCCAGGCCAAGGTGGAGGGTTGGTTGAGAGAGCTTTGAGGGGCTCTTACATGTGAGATTCCGTCTAAGCATCTGCCTCTCATAGAGAATTTCTCAGCATTTACTAGATTCTAAAGTGCAACACGCGCTGGTGGGCAATCTTGCGCGATGGGCTGTAGGGTGGGTGCCCGGCACCCACCGCAAGCAGGCATCAGGCCTCCACCATCTCCCCATCGGGTTTGTGCAGACCGACGACGATCAGCACAGCGCCGCCGTTCACCCAGTAGAACAATGCGTCGAGTCCGGCGAAGCCGAAGAGGAAGGGCGCCAGCACAAAGACGACGCCAACGGCGCCATCGACGGCCAGATGCAAGCTGTAGGGCAGCACCCGGAAGACACCCAGATGATGGTCGGTCAGCAGCGTCAGGAGCAGCGCCGCCACACCGGTGACGGCCGACAGCCAGAAAGCCATCGGGTGGCTGGCCCCGAGGCCCAGCAGAAACGGCATCGCAATCAACGCGAGCGCGACCGGATAGTCGAGATAGGCATGGATGGTCTTGGTGACGAAACGTGGCATGGATCAGATCCTTCATTCGGTTTGCGTTAACAAACCGGCAGATAGGTGCGGGAGAGCGCCTGGAAATGACTGATCGTCCGGATTTTGATGCAGATCGTGCGGCACGTGGCCGGAAGCCCCGGCCCGCGAGCCTGGGCATGGATGGTCTGAGCGGCGCGTAATCCATAGAGGTCACGGGGCAAGCCCGGGACATTGGGGTCAGGCGACCTGCTCGCCGCAAAGGCAGCGCTCGAAACAGCCATCCGGCACCAGGCCCAGTTGTTGGAATAGGCCCATGAAGTCGAAATGGTTATAGGCATCGACCAGGCGGCCGTCCTCGATCCGCACGAGAACCTGGCCGGAGATTTGCACAGGTTTACCGGACCTGCGGCACCGCGCATCCAACATGCAGAGCGCCCAGATCCACTCGCCATCATCAGCGGCGCGGTCGATAGTGATCTGGATCCCGGTCAGTTGCGAGACGATGTGGCTGTGAAACTCCTTGAACGCCTCTGCGCCGACGCGCGGCTGATCACCCAGGCCGCGCGCTTGCATGTCAGGGCGCAGCATGTCGTCAATGGCAGTGGCATCCTCCTCGGCCCAGACTCGGCGGAACCAGGTTTTAAGCGTTTCGCGGTGGGAAGGCATGAGGAAAAATCCTTTCCGTCTTAAAAAGGCGAAGCTTCAATGTAGGATGCGCATTCATGCGCACCGTGTCACCCAATGACCGGCAAATTCTCCAACGATGCGCATGAATGCGCACCCTACGGGTCAAGCCGCCTCGCGGCTGCCCGTGCCGACGATCGCGACGATTTCCATCATGATGCGGTTCAGCTCGAAATCCTTGGGTGTGTATATCCGGGTTACGCCTTTTGCGCGCAGCGCCTCAGCGTCCTCGTCCGGGATGATGCCGCCCAGAATCAGCGGAACGTCGCCGAGCCCCGCGGCCTGGAGCCGGTCGATCACCTCCTCGACCAATTCCATATGGCTGCCCGAGAGGATCGAGAGGCCGATCACGTGGGCCCGGTCTTCGACCGCGCGGTCGACGATCTGGGCGGGGGTCAGGCGGATCCCCTCATAGGTCACGTCGATGCCGCAATCGCGGGCGCGCACGGCGATCTGCTCGGCACCATTGGAATGCCCGTCAAGGCCGGGTTTGCCGACCACGAACTTCAAGCGCCGCCCGAGCCGCGCCGAGACCGCGTCCACCGCCTCGCGGATTTCGTCGAGCCCCTCGGCCGCGTTAGAGATGCCGCGCCCGACGCCCGTAGGTGCCCGGTATTCGCCGAAGACCGCGCGCATCGCCGCGCCCCATTCGCCCGTGGTCACGCCTGCCTTCGCAGCGGCGATCGAGGGCGGCATAATGTTCGCGTCATTTCGCGCTGCTTCGGCGAGATCGGTCAGCGCGGCCTTCACCGCCGCGTCGTCGCGCGCCTCGCGCCAGGCTTCCAGCCGGGCGATCTGGTCGGCCTCGACGGCCGGATCGACCACCAGGATGCCGTCCTCGCCTGCGGTCAGCGGGCTTTCTTCGGTTCCGGTGAACTTGTTGACCCCGACGACAATGGTCTCGCCCGCCTCGATCCGGTGGAGGCGCGCGGTGTTCGAGTCGACCAGTTGCCGCTTCATGTAATCGATGGCGGCGACAGCGCCGCCCATCTTGCCGATCTCGGCCAATTCATCGCGGGCGCCGGCCTTCAGGGCCTCGACCTTAGCATCCACTGCCGGGTTGCCGTCGAAGAGGTCGTCGTATTCCAGAAGGTCGGTCTCAAAGGCCAGGATCTGCTGCATCCGCAAAGACCATTGCTGGTCCCAGGGGCGCGGCAGGCCCAGCGCTTCGTTCCAGGCTGGCAACTGGACGGCCCGGGCGCGGGCGTTCTTGCTGAGCGTCACCGCCAGCATTTCCAAAAGGATGCGGTAGACATTGTTCTCGGGCTGCTGCTCGGTCAGGCCCAGGGAGTTGACCTGGACACCGTAGCGGAAGCGGCGGAGCTTCGGGTCTTCGACACCATATCGCTCGGCGCAGATCTCGTCCCAAAGCTCGGTGAACGCGCGCATCTTGCACATCTCGGTGACGAAGCGCAGGCCCGCGTTGACGAAGAATGAGATGCGTCCGACGACGATCGGGAAATCTGCCTCTGGCACTTGTCCCCGCACCTGATCCAGCACCGCGATGGCGGTTGCCAGCGCGAAGGCCAGCTCCTGCTGGGGCGTCGCGCCCGCCTCCTGCAAATGGTAGGAGCAGACGTTCATCGGGTTCCACTTCGGCACCGCTTGGTAGCAGTAGGCCGCCACGTCGCCGATCAGACGCAAGCTGGGCTCGGGCGGGAATATGTATGTGCCCCGGCTGAGGTATTCCTTGATGATGTCGTTCTGCACCGTGCCAGTCAGTTTGGCGGTGTCGGCCCCCTGCTCTTCCGCCGCCGCGATATAAAGCGCCAACAGCCACGCCGCGGTGGCGTTGATGGTCATCGATGTGTTCATCCGCTCGAGTGGGATCTGATCGAACAGCGCGCGCATGTCACCCAGATGGCTGACCGGCACGCCGACCTTGCCGACCTCGCCCCGGGCGAGCTGGTGGTCAGAGTCATAGCCGGTTTGGGTCGGGAGATCGAAAGCGACGCTGAGCCCCGTCTGCCCCTTGGCCAGGTTCTGCCGGTAGAGCGCATTCGAGGCGGCGGCGGTGGAATGGCCAGCATAGGTGCGGAACAGCCACGGGCGGTCTTTCTGGGTCATGTAGCCACCATCTGCACGGGTTTGAAACGTTCTACCGAGGCGAGGACAACCTCCTCGGACGCATCCAAATTGTGGGCCGGGATGCGCAGACCCCATTTCCGAGCGATCCATGCATCGACCGTCGGCCAGGTCCAGAGCCGGCGTTTGTAGATCGGGCGCACGCCTTCGGCGAGTTCGACTTTCAGCATGATCATGACCGTGCGCAGCATCATCTTCTGCCGGCTGTGGCGGATGCGCCAGATGTCGCGCCAGGCGATTGGCCGGGCCAGGGCCGCCGGCAGGTCGAGCCCGTCGGGCCCGATCTTCAGCAGTACCGGCGCACGCCGGGTCAGCCAGATCAGGCCGAACATGAAGAGGATCAGAATCAAGCCGGCCGGCACCACCCATGCCGCGCCGCTGTGCGACCGTGCATTGCCGAGGTCGAACAGCACCAAGATGATCACAAACGCACCGAGGCCGCCGATCGCGAAGGCGGCCCAGATCGCGCTCCCGGGCGCGTATCGAAAGGCGTCGATCCGGGCGCGATCGCCCCCGCCGCGCTGGTCCGGTTGTGCCTTTGGCTCGGTCACGTCGTGCCCTGCTTTGATTCGATGCCGGTTCTCGGTCAGGCTATAGGTGATTTTGCGGCGCAGCGCAAAATTTGGTTGTAATTTTCTTTCTTGCGACGGGAGGCAGTCGAAATATTCGGCAGGAAAGTTGCGAAAACAGACCGCCGAGGTTGGCAAACGTGCACTGGAACATCAACCGAGGCGAAACCTCTATTGCGTTGCACAATCCTCTTGCGCATGACACGTTGGAATGTCAGTAACCGAATTGAGCGGAAATTGAACGATTGTTGCGCGGAAATTCGCGCACCCGACGATGGAGACGATGATGGACGGTGCCGCGGAAGCCGCTGCCGAAAGTAAGGCCGAGGGTCAGGGCAAAGACCTCTACGAGGTGGGCGAGATCCCGCCACTAGGCCATGTGCCAAAGCAGATGTATGCCTGGGCGATCCGGCGCGAGCGTCATGGCGAACCCGACCAAGCCATGCAGGTCGAGGTCGTCGAGACGCCCGAGATCGACAGCCACGAGGTGCTGGTCTTCGTGATGGCCGCCGGCGTCAACTACAACGGCGTCTGGGCGGGCCTCGGCACGCCGATCTCACCCTTCGACGTGCATAAGGCCGAGTATCACATCGCGGGCTCGGATGCCTCGGGCATCATCTGGAAGGTCGGCGATAAGGTGAAGCGCTGGAAGGTGGGCGACGAGGTCGTCATCCACTGTAACCAGGACGACGGGGACGACGAGGAGTGCAACGGCGGCGACCCCATGTTCTCGCCCAGCCAACGCATCTGGGGCTACGAGACGCCGGACGGCAGCTTCGCCCAATTCACTCGGGTCCAGGCGCAACAGCTGATGCGCCGCCCCCAGCACCTGACCTGGGAGGAGAGCGCCTGCTACACGCTGACGCTGGCCACTGCCTACCGGATGCTGTTCGGCCACCGGCCGCATATCCTGCGCCCCGGTCAGAACGTGCTGGTCTGGGGTGCCTCGGGGGGCCTGGGCTCGTTCGCGATCCAGCTCATCAACACGGCAGGCGCCAACGCGATCGGCGTGATCTCGGACGAGGACAAGCGCGAGTTCGTGATGGAACTGGGCGCCAAGGGGGTGATCAACCGGCGCGACTTCAATTGCTGGGGCCAGCTGCCGACGGTCAATACGCCCGAATACAAGGACTGGTTCGGCGAGGTCCGCAAGTTCGGCAAGGCGATCTGGGACGTCACCGGCAAGGGCGTGAATGTCGACATGGTGTTCGAGCATCCGGGCGAGGCGACGTTCCCGGTCTCGACCTTCGTGGTCAAGCGCGGCGGGATGGTGGTGATCTGCGCCGGAACCACGGGCTATAACCTGACCATGGATGCCCGCTATGTGTGGATGCACCAGAAGCGCATCCAAGGGTCGCACTTCGCCAATCTGAAACAAGCCAGCCAGGCCAACCAGCTGATGGTCGAGCGCCGGATCGAGCCCTGTATGTCCGAGGTCTTCGACTGGGCCGATATCCCAGCGGCCCACACCAAGATGCTGCGGAACGAACACAAGCCCGGCAACATGGCGGTCCTGGTCTCGGCCCCCACGACTGGATTACGGACAGTCGAGGACGCTAGGGATGCGGGGGAGTTTTAGGGGCTCGCGAGACTCGCAGGCGCCAAAGCAAAACGGCGGCGCCCTCTTCAATCGCGCACTTTCCTAGCCCAGAGAGGGAAACCCCACAGCCGCAACGTCCCCGTGCCACCGAAACGCGTGCGCCGGACCTGATGGATGGCATCGCTGGATTTCAGAACGAAAATGGCCGGCGGGGTGAACCCGCCGGCCATTCATTTCCATTCAACTACGGCTGATCAGTAGACCAGCCGGTGATGGTAGGCGAAAACGCCCGGCGGCAACGTGCCCTGCGGGCATAGGCCGGCATCGCCATTCGACGTGTGATCTATGTCGTTGCCCGCCTGGGCCGAGACGCCCAGGATGTCGACCTGCGCCGTCATTTCCAGATCGCCGCCGACGACAACGCGGATGCCGCTGGCGACCGTGCCGGCCGCGATGTGGGCCGACGCCAATGCATAGATCTCGACTCCACCGTCCCCGGTTGCGCAGAAGGTTGCGCTGCCAAGATTCGGCCGCGAGGCGAAGTTGATTTGATGGCTCGAAAGCGGGTCCTGCCCGTTGCCGACGCCCTTCGACGCGATCGCCACATTGGTAAGCGCCAATCCGTTGCTGGCACGGATGCCGCATTCGGACACGATCACCACATCCTCGATGATCGTGTTGGTCGGCAGGGTCAGGTCGCTGCCGCCCGAGCACGAGATGTCGTAGATATGCCCAGGCAAATACGGTCCTGAGAACGAGTTGGTTTCATTGATGATGACCGGGAACCCGTCGGTCGGCGCCAGATCAATATAGCCAGGCAAGTAGGGATTGTCTGGCGTCACGATATCCGTCAGCCCGGCAATGATCTCGCCGAGCTTCGCCACATCGGCCGGATAGACATCACCTTCCGTATGCGCGGCTTCCAGGCCGGTATTGTTGTTGTAAACCTGCGGCAGCCGGCAAAGGTCGGGTTTGTACGGCATGCTAACGATCACGCCGGTTTCGAAATCGCTGCCGTTCTGCACCTCAACCGCGCAATCTTGGCCGTTGTCCTCAACAAGGTTCTGACCATGGATGCAGATCTGGTTGAAGTAGTTGTTGTTGCTGTTGGTATCGACCCGGTTATAAGCGACAAAGCCGCCGCGAATGCATTCCGGGATGTATTTGATGGCGATGGACGTGGTGTTCACGTCCCATTCCTGCAGGCCGATGATCCGCAGGAAATTGGTCGCCAACGGGTTCTCGTTGGCGGACGCGCGCCTGGTCAGCACCATTGCCGCGTCCGGCTTCAAGAAGTTCATGTTGCTGGTGTCACCCGGCGTGAACGTCCGAGTGGCGATCTCGTAGGTGCCGAAGGTGACATCGCTGCCGCGCAGAACAGTGCCGTTATTGCCCTGCAACATGTTGTCCTTCGAATAGGACAATGCCTGCGCGCGCCCGTCGGCCTCGTCCGGCAGCGACATCACGGCGGCGAGCGACGAGGCGTCCCCGGTGGATTGCAGCAGCGACTGGGTGCGATAGGCATCGGTCATGTCGACCGCAAGCCCACCGATTGCGACGTAAAGCGAAAACCAGACCAGCGACCATACGGTGTAGGCACCGCTCTCGTCTTCGATGAAGTCGTGAAATTTGGACATAAACACTAAAGCTCTCCCTTGGCTCGAGACCAACTCTCCCCCCGAGATCGGCCAATAATTGGAGCTACCTCCTTAAAACAGGGGCTCTCTCCTAACAGACGCACGCGCCCACAACACATTCCGGACCGTAGAAGTCCCACCGAGGAACCCGTCGAACCAGACACCGAAAATGGCGGCATCGCCGATACGAATTCCAAGGGTAACGGTCATCTCGCCGCCGAAATCGGGATCGACGACATAGACGCGATCACCCAGGTTCAAATGCGACTCGACATAGGTCTTCACCTCGTCCGAGGTCTGCAATTGATCGGTCGACATCCGCCGCGCCGCGTCACGGGCGACATTGTACATCTCGCTGCGCGTCAGGTAGATCGTGCTCGCATCGACGAAGAAGACCAGAAGCAGCACGAAGGCAGGCACCAGCGTGGTGAACTCGATGGTCACAGCGCCGGTTTCGTCGGACAGCATCGCCTTCGCATGGCGCGCCACGGAAACGGGCATTCTAAGCTTATCCGCCATTGCCGCCTCCATTGCCATTGCCACCGCCGTTGCCATTGCCGCCGCCGTTGTTGCCGCCGCCGTTGTTGCCGCCGCCGCCAGTGGTGCCGCCAGTGCCCGCAAGAAGGCCGGCAAGGTTAGGATCGGCGCGCATCACGACGGTCGAGACCAGGTCGTCGCCAATGATCGGGAAGACAAGCGGACCGAAGATAGCGACCTCGTTGACCGGCACCTTGATCTCGACACCCACCATATTGTCCGCGTCGACCGCCGCATTGACAGTGTAATTGTAGCCGAACCGGTAGAGCGCGATCTGCGCATCGCTCTCGGCATCCGTGGTCGAAATCGTCGCGCCAGACGACAGCCGCCGTGCTTGGTCGCGCGCGACATTGGTCATCTCGGTATGGGTCAAATAGAGAAAGCTGACATC
>CAJICH010000013.1_pt1 | contig 15190 bp, 14 predicted proteins | sample 9199591 | NCBI WGS metagenome assembly CAJICH01 (sample SAMEA7708332, study PRJEB35096) | sediment metagenome | biome: marine neritic benthic zone biome [ENVO:01000025]; feature: sediment [ENVO:00002007]; material: shallow marine sediment [ENVO:03000034] sea grass bed [ENVO_01000059] ...
AGCTCATGACGCGCTGGTTCGGCAACATGCTGCGCAACAATGGGCGTGCTATCGCGCTCGGTCCGCGGAGAATGGGCTTCTTCACCTGGTGGTGCCTGGTCGATCAGCGCCTGTCGATCTGGACCGCGCTCTCCGGACCGGCCTTCGCCGTACTGATCTCCCTGGCCGGACGGCCGGAAGCCATTGCCATCTATCTGCTATGGGTCATGCTCACCCGCTTCTGCCAGACACTGGTCATCCTCCTGCATCGCGGCCGCCTTAGCCCCTATTACCCGCCTCTACTGTTCTTCACTCAAATCATCGGCTCGGCGGTCAAGGTCTACATGAGCTTCCGCATCGACCGCCAAAGCTGGACCCGGCAGGGCGTCCGAACCATCCAGAACGGGAGCGTCGCGACCACCATCAACAACGCCTTCACGGTTTATCTGACGGGCCTCGCGGTCGTCACCTTCCTCTATTTTGCCGCGGTCATCGCCCAGGTTCTGCCGCTGCCGGGCCAAGAGCTGATCGGCACGGATATGCTCGGTAGCGGAATCCTCAGATGAGCAAATCCGGACCGGAATCCCAGCCTTCGCCCGTGGCCCCCGAGGCCGAACGCCCCGAGGCCGAACGCCCGGAATCCGAATCCCAGGAGGCCGCGTCCAACGTCGCGCACGAAACCGATAGCCGGCGCCGCCACGTGCGGCTCAGCATGCCGCTCCAGGTTACCATCGACGGCAAGATCTATGATGTCGTCGACTGGTCGCTCAGCGGCATGCAGGTGGCCAACGTCGAGGGCATGCCCGGCGTCGGCAGCCGTTTTGTCGCCGACGTCGCCGTGCCCTTCAGCGACTTCAATTTCGCGCTCAAGGTTTCCTGCGAAATAGTCTGGTTCGACCTCGAGAAGATGCGGATCGGGTGCCGTTTCATCGACCTGCGCGAGAGTCAGATCAGCCTGCTTCGCTACCTCGTGGATGCCTTCGTCTCCGGGCGCATCGCCACGGTCGATGGGCTCCTGCACACGTCTGGCAGCGCTCCCGGTTCGAGGCGCGGACCGGAGATTCCCGGTATCGGCGATCAGGAAGTTTCCAGGGTCCGGCGCTATTGGGAGACCGCAAAGCGAGGTTCGGTCTATGGCCTTTTCCTGGCGCTCGGCTTGGCGATCGCCGCCTTCGCCGGAATTTCGATCTACAACCGGCTCTTCGCGGTCACCACCGACCTGGGGTGGGTCCACGCGACGATGGTCCCGGTACGGGCCACGGGCGAGGGAATGGTCGAGGGTGTACCGCCCGGACCAAACACCGGGATCAAGCGGGGCGCGCAACTCCTCCAGATCGAGAGCAGCAGCCTTCAGGGCGAGCTCAGCCTCGCCGTCGCCGCGCTGGCGAAGGACGAGGAGCTCCTCGCCGGCCTGCGCCGCCAGCTTACGGAGCGCCAGGACTTCTTCGTCGAGTACAACGAGCTGGCCTCGGTCGAACGCAAGCGGGCGGAGGCACGGGTTTCCGAGGCGGAGGTCGCGCTCGACATCTCCCGGCGCCAACTCGCGCGCGCCAAGACCCTGTTCGGCAAGGGCCACCTGACGGCATCGAACCTGGAGCAGCAGGAGGCGGACTTCGCCGCGGCCGAGCTCAACCTGCGCCTGGCGCGCGCCGATCTGGACCAATCGAAAAGAAATGCCGAGGTCGCCAACCAGGGCTACTTCTATACGGGCACGCGGGTCGAGGGCGGCGAGCCCGCCGATATCGGGCGCCAGGTTCGCCTCGCCGAGGAATCCGTCAAGATCGCGCGCACCCGGGTCACGGCCCTGCGCGCCCAGCAGGAAAGCCTGCTGATCAGAAGCCCCTGCGATTGCATCGTCCAGGATACGTACGTCGTCCCCGGCATGTGGGTCGAGCGCGGCGATCTGCTCTATCAGCTGGCCCTTGGCCAGGACCAGCAGACCATCAAGGCACTGGTCTCGCAGGATGCCGTCGGCCGGATCAAGATCGGCGGCAAGGCGGAGGTCGAACTGGCCGACCGGGATGGGCTGCAGCTCGGCCGGGTGACGGCAATCGACCGCATATCCGACGACCAGGGATCAGCCGGTGCCTTGAACCTGGTTCCAAACCGTCACCGCTTTGCCCAGGTCACCGTAGTCCTAAGTGAGAAGGTCGGCTACATCCCAACCGGCCTGCCCGCCCGGGTCGACTTCCCGCCCGACTTCTCCGATTGGAGATCGGGACTGTTCGAACCGTCCGATTAGTACTTCGGCGGCCGCCGCAAGGCGGGCCAGCTATTCCTTGTTCTGATCGAGGACGCGATCCTCTATTCTGGCCATGATAAGAACATTGCATTGGATATCATGCACTCGGACGGCTGGGTTAGAACGCGATACTGCGAGACCGGTGTGGGAATGCCCGCAAACGGGGCGGAGAATGTCTTCGAGCGCTTCTGCCGAGGCGGCCGCGCCCGGGCCGCTTTCTCGCAAAGTTCGAGCCTTGGCCCGCTGGCCGCGAAGTCGCCTGTCGAGGCACACAAGGATGTAGTTTCAACCGAGAGCATGCCTAGGGAGGACACGACCGTTAAGGTGAATCTGCCCGCGGTTGCAAGGATTCGGCCGGCAACATGAACATATTGCTCGTGGAAGACGATAACCGGGTCATTGACTTCCTGGTTCGCGGCCTTAAGGCCGAGGGTTACAATGTGGATGTTTGCCGCGATGGGCCCAGCGGTCTGGAGTCCGGCCAATCCCGGGCTTTCGATCTCATTATCCTCGATCTCATGCTGCCGGGCATGCACGGATTCGAAGTGTGCCAACACCTGCGCCTGGCCGGCGTGAACACACCGCTGCTGATGCTGACGGCAATGGACGAGGTCGAGCAGCGCGTGCGCGGATTGCGGCTCGGCGCGGACGATTACCTTACGAAGCCGTTTGTGTTCAGCGAACTTCTGGCGCGTATCGACGCGCTTATGAGGCGCAGCGGCGCGGCCGCGCCCAAGGCATCCAAGATCGAGATGGGCGGGCTGACTTTCGACCGTGAAACCCTTCAAGTGGAGCGCGAGGGGACGTCAATCAGCTTGACCGCCAAGGAGTTGGCGCTGCTCGAGCTGATGATGAGCGCGCCGGGAAAGGTGTTCAGCCGGACCTCGATCCTGGAGAATGTCTGGGGTTACTCGTCGAATCCCCAGACCAATGTGGTCGACGTTTATATCAACCGTTTGCGGAGCAAGGTAGACGCGCATTATGCGACGTCGCTGATCAAGACGGTGCGCGGCTTCGGCTACAAGATTGATGATGAAAATTGAAGCACACTAGACTCAAACGGTTAGTGCCCCTTTGATTCAGAAAATCGTGGATACGAACTTCAGAATCAAAGGGACCTTAGGGGTGAGCCGATGGCGGTTCGGGGTCACGGTCGTGTTAGGGTGACAGCTTTGACCCAAGGAATGTCAAAGTACGTTGGCCCGGCTATGGCGGTCGGCCCATCAATCTGACTTGGCTTGCCCGGCGGGCCGAGATCGAATCGGATAGCGGATGGCCATGTCCCGCAAGGTGACGATGCCGACCATCGAACCCTTCTCCGTGACCAGAGCGCGGCTCAGATGGAAGCGCGTCAGGATGCGGATCGCGTACTTGATGTCCATGTCCACATCGACCGTCAGCACTGGTTTGGACATGATCTCGTAGACGTTCATGCGGTCCTGCGACCGGTCCTGTCCGATCACTTTTTCGGCGACGTCATGCACGGTGACCATGCCGTACTCGTCGCCGTCGTGCCGCCGTTCGATCACCAGCGAGCTGACATGGTGCTTACGCATCAGCTCGACCGCATCGCGCACCGTGGCAAGTCCATCGATGACCCGCGGCGTGGGGGTCATGACCTCCCGCACCCGGATATAGTTCTGCTGCTTGTCGTTCATTAGATCTCGCCCTCGATCTCTCGTTCGATGGTTTCAATCTGCGAGGCCAGACCGATCGCGTCCTCGATGTCGATCTGGAAGGCCACGCCGGTCCCGGGCTCCTCGTCGAAGCGGCCGCGTTCGGCGATGATCTCCGTAATTTGCCGGCTCATGTGCCCCTCGACCAGCATCAGGATCACATCGCGCTGCCCCTCCAGGGTTAGGCCCAGAAAGGTCTTGGGCGGATCGAGGCCTTCGCCGCGGGCGCTGGTGATGACGGTGCAGCCGGTCGCGCCGGCCTCCCGCGCCGTATCGATGATCAAGTCCGTTTTCTCGTCCTTGACCATGACGACGATAAGCTTGAACTTCATCACTCCCTCCTTTCTGTGCGGTCCGGCGCCGGCAATCGCCCGGTCTTGTCGCCGGCTGGGTCGGACTTGGCCGCCCGGGCCGCCTGTCGACCGCGCCAAGCGCCGATCTGGGCGTACCCCATAACGGTAACCATGGGAAACAGGCTGGCCAGGGCGATCAGGCCGAAGCCATCGAGCAAGGCGCTGCGTCCGGGCACCGTCGAGGCCAGTCCCAGGCCCAGGGCCGTGACCAGCGGCACGGTCACGGTCGAAGTGGTCACGCCGCCGGAATCGTAGGCAAGCGGCACAATCATGCGGGGCGACAGCATCGTCTGGATGACGACGAGCGCATAACCCACGACCATGTAGAGATAAAGCGGCGTACCGGTGACGATGCGAAAGGTGCCAACGGCGATGCTCGCCGCCACACCCACAGCGACGGCAATCCTCAGGCCCCAGCTACCGATCGACCCGCCTGACACCTCCTGCGCTTTGCGGGCCACGGCGATCAGGGAGGGTTCGGCAATGGTGGTGGCAAAGCCGATGGCGGCGGCGAAGATGTAGACCCAGTAATAATCGGTCCAGTGCAGCGCAACGTCGGCGCCGCCGACCAGGAAAGCGGGATCCGTCAGTTGCCGGGCCATCACACGGCCGAGGGGGAACAGCGCCTGTTCCAGGCCAACCAGGAACAGTGTCAATCCGGCGACCACATAGATCGAGCCGACCGCCACCCGCTTTAAGTTGGGGATCGGCTGGCGCAGGACCAGATACTGAAAGGTCAGCATGATGCCGACGATCGGCAAGACGTCGATCACGGTCCCGATCAGGGCCGTCGCCAAAGTCTCGATCCAGCCCGCTTCCATCTGCTTAGACCACGATGCCGAAAATCAAGACGAAGATGATCGGGGTCAGGCTGGCAAAGGCGATCAGACCGAAGCCGTCGACCATGGGATTGCGGCCGCGGATCACGGTGGCGAGCCCCACGCCGAGGGCCGTGACCAGCGGCACCGTGATGGTCGAGGTAGTTACACCACCGGAATCATAGGCGATCCCGATGATCTCCTCTGGCGCGACCGTGGTCAGGGCCACCACCAGAACATAGCCGGAGATAATCAGCCAATGGATCGGCCAGCCTTTGAGGATGCGCCAGACCCCGATGACGATGGCGGTGCCGACCGATACCGCCACCGTGTAGCGCAGCGCCAAGGCGAAATCGTCCTGGGTGTCCTCGTCGGCGGCAATGGCGCCCGCGTTCGACATGACCTCCGCCGCCTCGGCAGAGACGGCGATCAACGCCGGCTCGGCCACCGTGGTGCCGAAACCCAGGCCGAAGGCGAAGGTGAGCAACCAAAAAACGCTGCCCTTGCGGGCGAAGGCCCCGGCCAGAGACTCGCCCACGGGGAACAGCGCCATATCGAGGCCACGAATGAACAGCCCCAGGCCGAGCATGACCAGGAAGAATCCGACCAGGGTGCCCGCCAGATTGGGCAAGGGCTGGCGCAGCACTACCACCTGAAAGAAAGCGACGACCAGAACGATGGGGGCCAGATCCCGAGCAGAGCCGGTGACCAAGCCGACGAGGGGGCGCAGCGCCTGGATCATCCCCGCCTACCGCCGTATTGTCGCATTGTGGCTCCCCCTGCTCGCCACGCCCACGCTCTTAACCGGGATTCCCCATGTGGATTTCTCCAACTCGGTGGAGCGTGACTCGGAATGGTTCGACGCGCAACCCAATCAACGTCTGCCCGTCAGCTTCAAGCCGATCCTACCGAAAGAGTGGCGAACCGCGGCGGTGACGATACGAGGGAGTCCTCTTCCCGACGTTCCGGGTGCAGCGATCTTGCCATCCTTGGAATGCTCTCACGCCTTCCCGCGCTGAATGCAGAACCCCACCGCCCGCTCGGCGCGGCGGCTCAGTCTGATAGCGATGAAGCGACCGCGCGGATGCGGCTCTCCAACGCCGACCCTGCGCCGTTGCTAGCGGTACTGTCCACCATATCCACAAGGGCTGCGGATTCGTCCACCTCCGATTAAACGGCGACGCGGCGCAGACCGAGCCACCGTGCCGCGCGGACCACGCAGCGGACGGTCTCACCACGATTGGCAGTCGATACCGTGTCGAGCACGCCCTGCCCTGCTACCTCCGATTCCCGTCCGCAGCTTCGCCGCTTGTCGGCTTGGGTTCCGCAAGCGCCTCGAGCCGCGCATAGTTGTCTTTGCGGAAATCGTTCATCACACGGGTGATTTCGTCGGTACTGACCCCGACGGCGGACAACAGAATCCCGCCCATCTGCAGGCTTGCCTCGACCGTCTCCGGCACCACCGCCGTCGCCCCTTCCCGCTCCAACTGGTGGGCATGGGTCATGTCGCGCGAACGCACGAAGACAGGCAGCGCGGGCACGCGTTGGTGCAGCGCAGCCACTGCCTCGCTCGCCTCTTGGGCACGGTCGATGGTAATCACCGCGGCCTTGGCCCGCTCGATCCCCGCAGCCTCCAGCACATCGACGCGGCTGGCGTCGCCATAGTAGAGCGGCAGGCCAGCCCTGCGGCCGCGGGCAACACGGGCGTCATCCATATCGAGAGCGACATAGGGCACACCGCAAGCTGAAAGCACCCGGGCCACGGTCTGCCCAACCCGCCCGAAGCCGGCGATGATGATGTGTTCGGTGATCTTCTCCGCACTCTCGCGAGATAACTCCATGCGCAGGGCCGGCTTTGGGGTGGCGAGGCGGGACAGCCGCCCACCTAACCAGTCCATGGTCGGGGTCGCCGCCATGGACAGCGCGATGAGGGCGAGGATGATCTGCCCGAGTTCAGTACCCAGAATCCCCGCCAGCATAGCCCCACCGACCAGTACGAAGCCGAACTCGCCACCTTGCGACAGCAGCGGCCCAACCCTGAGCGCCAGATCGCCAGGCAGGCGGAAGGCCAGACAGAGCCCGCCGGTCAGGATGCTCTTCCCCAGCAGCAGCGCTACCAGTAGCGCCGCCAGCAACCCGGCTTCGCGCACCACCAAAGGCAGGTCGATAACCATGCCGATGGCCATGAAGAACAGGCCGAGCAACAGCCCCTTGAACGGTCGGATATCCGCCTCGACTTGGTGGCGATACTCGGTCTCCGACAACAGCAGGCCGGCCAGGAAGGCGCCGAGCGCCATGGAAATGTCGAACTGGGCCATCAACCAGCCGGCCCCCAGCACCACCAGCAGAGTGACGGCGACAAAGAGCTCCTGCAGGCGGCTGGCCGCGATGATGCGATACAGCGGCCGCAGCACCTGACGCCCGATCACTACCGCAGCTGCAACGACGGCCACCGCCTTTACCACGGCGACGGCAATTGCGCCGACCAGCGAGGATCCGGGCGTCCCAAGCAACGGCAACAAGGCGAGCAGAGGAACGATTGCGAGATCCTGGAACAGCAGCACGGAAAACGACACACGGCCGTAGCGGGTAATCATCTCGCCACGCTCGACCAGCATCTGGATGACAAATGCAGTGGACGACAGCGCGAGGCCGCTGCCGACCACCACCGCAACTTCGATCGGCTGCCCGATGAACAGGATGACGGCGCCGATCAGTACGGCGGTAATTCCGACCTGCAGCGCCCCGAGCCCGAAAACGTAGTGCCGCATCAGCTTCAGTCGCTCGATCGAGAGCTCCAGTCCGATCGTGAAAAGCAGGAAGATGACGCCAAACTCAGCCAGCAGCAGCACGCTGTCGGGATTCTTGATCAGCCCGAGCGCATGCGGCCCGACGAGAACACCGGCCGCCAGGTAGCCGAGCACCGAGCTCGACTTCATCCAGCGGAACAGCGGCACAATACAAACGGCGGCGACAAGAAACACCAGCACTTCTTCGAGATGGGCCGGACCATGCATGGCGCTTTCCGGCCTCAGTGTCGGCCGTGGCGGCGCCGGTCGCGCAGATCGCGCTCACGCGCGTAGCGCAGCACCTCCGAGAAACCGAAAATAATCAGCCACACGCCGATCACGATCTGCAGCGACGCCACTGCGCGCACCAGCAGGCTGGCAGGCACCAGGTCCCCGTATCCGACCGTACTCAGGGTGATGATCGAAAAATACAGTGCTTCAAAGAAGGAAAGCTCGCGCTCGACGCCGACAACGACGAAGTGCGGGCCCGGTATGAAGCGGTCAATGATCCGATAGAAGCTGCCGAAAACGATGACGACAAAGGAATAGTAGGTGAAGAAGGCCAGCGTCGGCGCCAACAGCGCCACGGTCTGGTCGAAGAATTCCTCGAACAGCAACCCGGTCTCCAGCAGGAAGGCCGTGACGTCGCGACTGACCGCGAACACCAGCGCCGCGATCAGGCTCATGCTGGCGAGCAGTAAAATGCTGACGGTCTGCGCGTCGTAGCCCCTATGGGGCAGGAGAAAGCTGGCAAGGCCGACGGCGAAGACCGGCACCAGCCAGAGGAAAAGGCGCGGCGTGTAGTGGACCCGACTGTCCGCCTCGTGGCGCACCAAGCGATGGATCGAGTCCCGCCACAGTGACACCCCGGCAATGTAGGCGGCGATCGGGAGGACAAAAGAGACTTGTATCGCCCATTCAGCGGCGATCGCGAAGCTGGACTCGACGAAAAAGATGTAGAGGCAAGCGTAGACCGAAAGAAAGTTCGCCAAGGCAACGGTGGTGAATTCGCTGCCCGGAAAGAGCCGATAGAACAGGGTCACGCTGAGCGCCAGAGCCGCGAGCATGACAAAGAAGAACACCCCGAAGCGATCGGATACGGCCACCGTTACCAGGATGTAGAGACCCAGGGTAAAGATGAGGCCGCGCAGCCAATAGCGGTCAGGCCTCGCCATGGCAGCCTATTCCTCCCGCCAGTTCGGCCTGCGCTTTTCCAGAAAGGCCGCAATGCCCTCGCGTCCCTCTTCGGAGGCACGCAGTTCCGCAATCCGCTGGGCGGTCTCCTCGATCAGGCCGTCGTCGGAGGTCGTGCGCCCCGAAACCGTGAAAACAAGCTCTTTGGCGGAACGTTGTGCCTCCGGGCCTCCTTCGAGCAGCGCATCGACGATCTGGCGCCCGCGCACCCCCAAGGCCCTGCGATCCACCACCTCATGTACCAGGCCGAGGCGCTCGGCTTCCCAGGCGGAGAACGCCTCAGCAGTCAGGAAATAGCGACGCGCCGCAGCCTCGCCAATCTTGGCTGCCACGTAGGGGCTGATGACCGCCGGTATCAGACCGAGCTTCACTTCGGAGAGACAGAACCTGGCTTCCTCAACCGCGATGACGATATCGCAGCAGGCCACTAGGCCGACGCCGCCGCCGTAGGCTGGTCCCTGGACCAAGGCAAGGGTCGGTTTCGGCAAGGTGTTCAGCGTCCGCATCAAGCGCGCGAGACGCCGTGCATCCTCGACGTTCTCCGCACGCGAATAGCCCGCCATGGCCTTCATCCAGTTGAGGTCGGCGCCAGCCGAAAAACTGCCGCCCTGCGCCGCCAGGACCACCACCCGCACCCGCGGGTCTTGACCGATGCCGTCCAGGGCTGCTGTCAGCTCGGCGATCAGAACTTCGTTAAAGGCGTTATGCACCTCTTCGCGGGTCAAGGTGATCCTTGCCGTGCCGTGCTCGTCGATCTCCTGCACGAAAAGCGGATAGGTCATGGTCGCTACATCCGGAATATGCCAAAACGGGTCGTTTGAGGTGGCGCGTTCAGGGCCGCTGAAATCCCCAGACCGAGCGTCATGCGCGTGTCGAGCGGGTCGATGATACCATCGTCCCACAACCGCGCCGTCGCATAGTAGGGATGACCCTGCTCTTCGTACTGGTGGCGGATTGGCGCCTTGAACCGCTCTTCCTCTTCCTGCGGCCAGTCTTGTCCTTTCGCCGCGAGGCTATCGCGACGGATGGTCGCCAACACGTTGGCAGCCTGCTCGCCCCCCATCACTGAGATGCGTGCATTTGGCCACATCCAAAGGAACCGGGGACCATAGGCACGGCCGCACATGCCGTAGTTGCCGGCCCCAAAACTACCGCCCAGGATTACGGTGAATTTCGGCACCTTGGCGCAAGCTACGGCGGTCACCAGCTTGGCGCCGTCCTTGGCGATGCCGCCGGCTTCGTATTTGCGGCCGACCATGAAGCCGGTGATGTTCTGTAGAAAGACGAGCGGCACGCCGCGCTGCACACAGAGTTCGATGAAATGGGCGCCCTTCAGTGCGGATTCCGAGAACAGGATACCGTTGTTGGCGAGGATGCCAACGGGGTACCCCCAGATACGCGCGAAGCCACAGACCAGAGTCTGGCCGTAGAGCGCCTTGAACTCGTCCAACTCGCTGCCGTCGACCAAGCGCGCGATAACTTCGCGAACGTCGTAAGGTCGCCGCAGATCGGATGGCACCAGGCCATAGAGCTCCGCTGGATCATAGTGCGGCTCACAGGGTGCCTCGACACCGAGGCTGTCGGGCTTGCGATGTTTGAGCTTGCCGAGGATGCGCCGCACGATGGCCAGTGCATGCGCATCGTTCTCGGCGTAGTGATCGGCAACGCCCGAGGTACGGGTATGAACCTCGGCGCCACCCAAATCCTCGGCGCTGACCACCTCACCGGTGGCTGCCTTCACCAACGGCGGGCCACCCAGGAAGATGGTGCCCTGGTCCTTGACGATGATGCTCTCGTCGGCCATTGCCGGAACATACGCGCCGCCGGCGGTGCAGGAGCCCATGACCGCCGCAATCTGCGGGATGCCCTTGGCCGACATGTTGGCCTGATTGAAGAAAATCCGGCCGAAGTGGTCACGGTCGGGAAAGACCTCGTCCTGGTTCGGCAGGTTGGCGCCGCCGGAATCGACCAGATAGATGCAAGGCAGATGATTTTGCTCGGCGATTTCCTGGGCTCGCAGGTGCTTCTTCACGGTGAGGGGATAATATGTCCCACCTTTCACCGTCGCGTCGTTGGCGACAACGACACATTCGCGACCCGACACCCTGCCGATGCCGGTGATCAGGCCGGCTGCCGGCACCTCGTCGTCATAGAGTCCGGCTGCCGCCAGCTGCGACAACTCGAGAAAGGGCGAGCCGCTATCCAACAGGCAACGAACGCGCTCACGCGGCAGCAGCTTTCCGCGGGCCAGATGACGGTCCTTCGCCGCCTCGCCGCCCCCGAGCTTCACCTTCGCCACCCGGGCGCGCAGATCGTCGACCAGCGCCTGGTTGACCTTGCGGTTCTCGGCGAAGTCCGGATCACGTGGGTTGGCTTTGCTCGAGATCAGTGGCATCGGGTTGACGAATCGGCAGCGGAAGCGATGAGACCAGTTTGGTCAGGCAGCCGGAGGCAGCAAGTAAAATCCTCAATACTAGAGCCGGTAGCCGGCGCCGACGACGGATGGCTGCGGCGAGGTAGTACAACTGCTTACCCAAATTTAACCACTGGCTGCCTAGCTTGGCCTCTCTGGGGGCCATCCCTGGGAAGGAGCAATGCCATGCCCTACGTAGCCAGAGACGATCACGGGCACATCATCGACGTGCAGGAACGCGAGACCGAATCTGCCTATGAACAGGTCGCCCTCGACGATCCGGAGTTGGTGTCCTATCTGACCAACGGCCTTGGACAGGCTGAAATCCAGGCGGAGCTGGAGGCCTCGGACTTCGAGTTCATCCGCGTCATCGAGGACGTGATCACCGTGCTCATCGACAAACGGATCTTCATGTTGACCGACCTGCCACCGGCCGCCCAGGAAAAGCTCGCCCGGCGCTACACCCTGCGCAGCAAGCTCTCGGATCTCGGCAGCATTATCTCGGAGCACGAAGATATCATGCTGCCCTGATCCGGCGGCAACACGACACCACGGCCACGGGTTGCGGTCTAGCCCACACTTATGTATGAGTGGGTCCTTCGCGTCATCGAGCCGACGGAACCGTCACCATGCAAATCGCCGCGCCTCCGGCCTTTCTAAATCAGGCGCCCAAACCTCGGATCGTGCAGTACCGCAACAAGCGTTACTCGGTTCGGCTCGAACCGATATACTGGCAGACGCTTGAGGTTCTGGCCGATCGCCGCAAGAAGCGGCTCGGCCGCTTCGTGGCCGAACTGGCAGAGCGCTACGAGGGGCCCAATTTCTCGTCGTATCTGCGGGTCTACTGCATGTTGGAGGGCGAACAGGCCCTGGCCCGTGAAACCCTTGGCCCCACCCATCACGGACTGCTCGATGTCGTCACCTATTGCCCGAATCCGGGTCTTATCCTGTCGCGCTATCGCACGGTGATCGCCTACAACAGCTCCTTCGGCGAATGGCTCGGCCCGGCCGACGTTGCAGTCGTCGGCGCGGAGCTGACAACACTGGTGCAGGTACGCACCCGTCGCTCCCTGAACGAAGTCTGGCAGGATCTCATCACCGGTCGCGAGCCCAAGGCGGACGCCAAGTTGCTGTTTGTCGCCCCCGGCCGCGTCAATGCAGCGCAGGCGACCATACTCGCGTTGAGATCTCAGGCCTACGAGGAGTTCTACGCGGTCATGTGGCTGTCGCCGCAGTCCCGTCGGGTCGGCGCCAGCGGCAGCAACGCCCCTCCGCCGCGGCTTCCGAGCTAAGCGCTCAGGCTACGTTCGGATCGTTGATGATCAGAATATCGCTGGACGTATAGACGGTCAGACCGCTTTCAAAGCTATAGAAATGCAGCCCCGTGACGTCGACACCGGACGCGGTGACGTGGGGATCGGCAATACCGAAACCGGTTATCGACTCATGCGTGAGGATATTGACCGAAACATCCTCGCCCATGAATAGGACGACTTCCCCGGAAGAATCGGGCAGTAAGTCACCCAGTTCCAGCACCACGGAATCGGCATCGGGTTGATCCGCCGGCGATAGCGCCCCGGGATCAACGATGACCAGCGGCAGTTTGTCGCTGTCGACATCAAGATTCAGGACCTCATCGATCGGCGCTTCCGCGCTTACCGGTGCCTGGGGCAGATCCGAATCTGTTTTGTCGTTGCTCATTTTGGGTCCGGCCACTCGCTATGGCCGCATTAATTGCATTCCTTGCATCAAGATAGAGCCTCGGCAAGTAAAGAACAAGAATTCTGCGAGGTTGTCACGGCAAATTAGGTTCAAATTCCCAAAATGCTTGCGGAATCGCGCTACTTTCCGCGCCGGCGGCCCGGTCGCGCGGCCGCTGACCAGCACGGCAAGACCCGCGGCCCGTCGCTATATGGCGATCCCTCGAAACAGAAACGGCGCCCCCGAGGCGTCGGAGGCGCCGTCCTATTCGCTCTGAAGAACCGCCGTGAAGGCGATTCCTTATTAAATCACTGGTCAACCAAGCCGTCGATCCAGGACTTGTGCTCTACGACAGCCTGCTGCGGCGCACTGACGCCGAGGGTTTCCAGCAGCACACCGCCCACGGCCAGGATACGGTAAGACGCGAGCTGTTCGTTGGTCTGCGCCGTGATCAGCTGCCCTTCAGATACGAAGAGTTCGTTCTCGGCATCGAGCACGTCCAGCAGGGTCCGCTGGGCAACCTCGAACTGCTGCTCGTAAGCCTGCAAGGTCAGCCGGTTGAAGTCACGTGCGTCTTCCAAAGCCACGATGCTGTCGCGGGACGCTTCGAGTTCAAACCAAGAGGTGCGCATTTCCCGCTGAGATTGGAGGACCGAGCGGTAGCGACGGTTCTTGCTTTCGGTCAACCGGAACAGAGCTTCCTGACGTGCCGCCCGGTCAATGCCGCCGCGGAAGAGGTTCCAGCGCACCCGCAGCATCACCTGATTGTTGAACTCGTATGTATCGAGAGCCGAGGTGCCGTCGTTGTACTCCGTCTGCGCCTCCAAGGTGACGCTCGGGTACATCGGGACTTCCGCCAACTCGATCTCAGCCTCGGCCGTTCGCACGTCGGCTTCGAAGATCCTCGTCGTCGGATTGTTACGCACCGCAAGCTGAACGGCTTCTTCCAGATCGCCAGGCAGCGACGCCGCCGGGAACTCCGGATAGGTCAACTCGTTGCCGGGGAAGGATCCGACGATGCGGGTATACAACGCCTCGGCGATTCTCATGTCCTGAAAAGCCTCGACCAGCGTGTTCTGCGCCCGCGCTACACGCGCTTGGGTCTGATCCACGTCGGCCTGACTGCCGCCGCCGCCGGCGAGGCGCGCCTGCATCGCATCCAGCACCTGGCGATTATAGGCGATGTTGTCCTGCGCGAGGCTGACGAGGTCACGCGTGCGCAAAACTTCCATGTAGGCACCGATGGCTTCGAGCGCCAGAACCTCGGAGTTTTCCAACACGCGATTGGCCGCCGACTCGACGCGGGCCATTTCACGTTCGACCGTCGCTCCGGCCTCAAATCCGTCAAAGATACGCTGCTGGAGCGTGATCGAAGACTCGCGGCGATAAGTACTTTCGGTGTCACCGCCACGAAGACGCGATGTCGAATCATTGTAGGACGCAATGCCAGCGCCGGCGGCAGCGTCAATCTGCGGCAAGTACAGCCCGCGCGCCTGGCGCAGTTCCTGATCCACCGCTTCGCGGTTGCTTGCGACGATGCCGATGTCCGGGTTCGTGGCGATCGCCTGTGAAACCGCATCCTGCAGCGACATCGCGTTTGCCGACACCGACAGCGGAAGTACCAAGGCACCGCCCAGGAGCGCCGCCTTCAAACCATTGAAACTCGTCTTTCGAGACCAGCGCATGCTAGCTTCCCCCGACATAAATCTTTGCATCCAAAACCTCTCCCCCGTGTCGGGCCTTTGGCGTCCCGACTACGGACGATAAGGCAACAAATCTAGAAATATGCGGGACTTGTAACCTGTTTCTAGTTTGGCTGTCAACGCGCGCTCCCGGGGCAAAACAAAGTTAATAAGAGGGAGGCGAACTGACATACCACACTGTGATAATTTGGCCACAGTCACCGGCACAACTTAAAGCTCAAAGTCGAAGACGAACTCATACACCTGCGTATAACGAAACTTTCCCACTTGTGGCAACGCCGAGGCTGCTGCCGCAGAAATCGCCGCAAGAAGTCGAAAAACC
>CAJICH010000023.1_pt1 | contig 14949 bp, 15 predicted proteins | sample 9199591 | NCBI WGS metagenome assembly CAJICH01 (sample SAMEA7708332, study PRJEB35096) | sediment metagenome | biome: marine neritic benthic zone biome [ENVO:01000025]; feature: sediment [ENVO:00002007]; material: shallow marine sediment [ENVO:03000034] sea grass bed [ENVO_01000059] ...
AGCTAACCGCCAAGCATCAGGTGGCGACGCCCGCGCAGTGGCAGCACGGAGAGGACGTGATCATCACACCCGCGGTCTCCGACGAAGACGCCGAGAAACGGTTCCCGGGCTTCGAGCGGGTTCTACCCTACCTGCGCAAGACCAAGATGCCGAATTGATCCGGTCCGCAGGGCGGACGAATTTGCCCGCCCTCAAGACCTCGTCTTCTTGAGCCGCCAACTCCGGCCGGGGCGGACCTGGATCCGCCCCTTTCGGCCTTCCTGGGGCACGTCGTTGAGCGTTGCCACCACATCGCCGATCACTTCCTCGCGCAGGCGGTAATACTGATGATTGCCGTGCTCGGTCACGGTCGCACTGGTCCGCTCGCAATCGATCGCCATGACGCGCTCGGGCAGCGGGTCGAAGCTCACTAGTCCATCCGCGCCCAGCAGGTCCGGATTGCCTTTGGTCGCATCGCTGATCTGCAGCGCCCGGTCGTCGGATGCGTGATAGACGTGGACCATGTTCGCCATGTCGATGAGATGACCGAGTTTGTGAGCGAATGCCAGCGCGTCCGCGCCCTCGTCGGCCGCCATCAGAAAGGCGTGATCGAAGATCCGCGGCACTCTCCCGGCCATCAGATCGGCGTATTTTACCAGGGCATGCCGCAAGGCCCAATTGCCCATGCTGTGGGCGACCAGATGCAGTTTCCGGTCGCATTGCTGCAACGCGTCAGCCGATGGAACTTTGCCGGCCAATCAGTGCTCGTGGATTACCTTCCGGTCCTCTTCACGGATCCTGGCCAGAAAACTGGTGAAACGCTTCAATGCCCTTGCCATGGCGACGCCCGAGACCTCGGCGTCTTCCCGGTCCGAGAAATACTGGTAGGTCGGGAAAACTTCACCGTTCGACGGCCAGGAAAACATCACGACAACCAATTGGCGCGCGCCGGAGGCGTATAACTGCTGCAGCGCCGCGGCACGCCGCGGCGAATTCGGGAAATCGTTCGCAAAACCGTGCAGATAGATCAGGACATCGCAGATGTTCTCGTTGAGGAACTCGCGCAGACGCTCGAACATCGCCTCCGATCCCAACTTTGCGCCCTTATCCATTGTGCTATCGAGCTTTTCCGGGAACAGCTCGCAGCGCTCCACCTCCCATGCGTCGTCGTCCTTTGCATCACCGGTCAGGCCGACTTCGACCCAGCCAACCCGAAAGCACTGTGGTCCTTGCTCGTTGAAACGGTCGCCCAGGTTCTTCGCGTTCTTCGAGGTTTCGTGCTTCACGTTGCGGTTCGTCGCGAAATAGATCCGCGTCATGGCAGTCTCCAATAACCTTTTCTCTTTGGCCGAATAATAGCACGCGAACTGGGTCGTTGCTTCAGAGGCTGTGAGCGCCGCTTGTCGCGGCCCGGCGCACCGCACATACTCCGGCCCATGACATCGCCGCTCAAGATCACTGCGATCCGTGCCACGCCGATCAACATGCCCCTCGAGGCGCCGTATCTCTGGGCCTTGGGAGAGCATCCGGGGTTCTCGAAAACCATCGTCGAGGTCGAGACCGATCAGGGCCTCACCGGCCTCGGCGAGGCGCCCTCGGCGGGCGACGCGCGGCTGATCAATGAGGCGATCGCGCCGCGCTTGGTCGGACATGACGCAATTGACATTGCGGGCGCCGAGGCGCTCTGCCTGCCCGAGACACGCACCTCGGTCCTGACCGACAATCCAACGCTGCTCCGAGCTTTCGGCGCAGTCGAGATCGCGCTTTGGGATTTGCGCGGCAAGGCTTGGCGGCAGCCGCTTCACCAATTGCTCGGCGGCGCGGTCCGGCGCGAGATTCCCTTCACCGACTATTTCGCCTATCGAGCCGGCCGCGAGGCCAGCGCCAATGCAGTCGCCGACTATTGCCAATCTTTGACCGAGACACACGGCACCACGATGTTCGAGGGCAAGATCTCGTTCGCCAATCCGGCCGTGTCGATCGACCTGGTCCGCACACTCCGCGACAGGCTTGGACCATCGGCAGTGCTGCGTCTCGACTCGAACATGGAATACAGCCTGCCGTCCGCGATCCGGATCGCCCGCGAGATCGAACCCATGGACATCCGCAATTGGGAGTAGCCGGTCGGCACCTACGAGGAAATGGCCCGCCTGCGCGCCCATACCTCGATCCCGTTCTCGGCCCATCATGCAGACCTGCCGCGCGCTGTGGCTAATGGTGCGCCGGACGCTTTTTGCTGCAACATCGCGTCGCTGGGAGACATCGCCCGCACGATCCGCTTCGTTGGTGCGTGCGAGGCGATGGGCCGCGACTTCTGGTTCTATTCCGGCGATGCGGGCGTCATGTCATCGGCCTATCTGCATTTGACGGCGGTGCTCGCGCATGTCCGCGAGCCGTCGCAATCGCTTTTCCGTTGGCAGGTTTGGGACGTGATCGAGGAAGGCCCGTTCAGCCCACGCAACAACGTGGTCCCGCTGCCGGAAGGCTCAGGGCTCGGTGTGACGCTCGATCCGAAGGCCCTGGCCCACGCGGCGGCGCATTTCCAGGACCACGGACCACTCAGCTACTACCGCGACCCAGCGCTCGGCGGCGCATACCGGCGGCTGCCAGTCGCGTGAAACCAAAACTTCCAGGGTGCGTGCCGACTAGTTGGAAAATGGTTCCCTCTTTTCCTCGAGTGCCAATTCTCTACGACTTCAGAAATTATCCTTCCGCCGCCGTACCTCGCCGAAAACCGCTGCATCGTCGGCGCCTGCGAGGCCCACCGACGCCTTTACCGAAGCCTCAACCGCGCGCAGGAAGGGGTTGGTCGCCTTCTCCTCGGCCATGCTGACCGGGACAATCGGCTCGCCCGCCGCGTCCGCCGCTTCGATCCGCGCGATCCGCTCCTTCAGTGCTTGGTTGTCGGGCTCGATCGACAGCGCGAAGGCTCCGTTGGCCAGTCCGTAATTGTGGCCCGAATAGACCTGCATGTCGTCCGGCATGGCCAGGAACTTCGACAGGCTCTCCCACATCATCGCATGGGTTCCCTCGAAGACCCGTCCGCATCCCAGTGCCATCAGGCTGTCGGCGGCGAAGACCGCGTTGTCGGCATCCATGACAAAGGCGATATGACCGACCGTGTGGCCCGAAACGTCGATCACCCGTGCCTCCGAGTCACCAAGGCTCACCGTATCGCCCTCTCGTACCGACTGATCCAGCTGCGGCAGGCGGCGGCTGTCCGCTTCGTGCCCCACCACCGAGGCGCCAAAGCGGTCCTTGAGCGCTGCGACCCCGTCCGTGTGGTCGCCGTGATGATGGGTGATCCAGATCTGATCCAGCCCCCAGCCGCGCTCGTCCAGCGTTCGGATGATCGGTCCGGCCTCGGGCGCATCGACCACCGCGACCATCCCAGTATCCTGGTCCCGGACCAGATAGGCGTAATTGTCCGCCAAGCAGGGAATGGTGACGATCTCGACCGGCATGGCGCGCTCCTCTGATTTCGACTAATCTGACCATGGCCGATCAGGGGATTGGGCGCAATGCATCTGGATGTCGTCGAGCTTAGGCGCTTCTATTACACGACCGATTTGGGCCGGATGGTCCAGCGTGTCCTGCGTGCGCGGCTGCGTGCGCTTTGGCCGGACATCCATGGCCAGACGCTGGTCGGGTTCGGCTTCGCGGCGCCCTTCCTGCGCCCGTTCATGGAGGAGAGCACACGCACACTCTGCCTGATGCCGGCGCAACAGGGGGTGTGTCCCTGGCCCGTCGATGGGCAGAACGCGACCGCCCTTGTCGAGGAGACGCTCTGGCCGGTGCCGAGCGGCTTTGCCGACCGGCTGATAGTCGCCCATGGCCTTGAGACCTGCGAGCGCCCGGCCGCGCTTTTCGACGAGGTCTGGCGCGTGCTGGCGCCCGGCGGAAAGGCGGTCTTCCTGGTCCCGAACCGTGCTGGTATCTGGGCCAGGCGCGACGCGACGCCTTTCGGCTATGGCCGGCCCTATTCGATCGGCCAGCTCGAGAAGACGCTGTCGGCCAACAAATTCGCCGCCGAGCGGCACGCCGCAGCCCTCTACATGCCGCCCTCGCACAAGCGCTTCTGGCTCCGCGTCGCCCCCGCGTTCGAGCGCGTGGGCCAGCGCATCGACGCCCAACGCTTTGCCGGCGTCGCCATGGTCGAGGCGACCAAGCTCGTCTACATCGCACCGCAATCCAGCGCCAACGTCACCGCCCGCGAGCCCCTGCGCGTGCTGGACGGACTCAGGCCGAAACCCGCCGCCGGACATGGCGCCTCGCGCAGGAACGCGTCTGGGTAACGAATTGCGCGCCCTTCTGATCCCTTGATACTTGCCTTGATACTAGCCAACCGGCGCCGGACCCGCTAAAGCGCCCCTGTCGCAGGCTCGCGGCGAAGAACGGAGCGCCCAGGCATGTCCGCGCATCCCAAGATCCAGCCCCGCCCGGGCGTTTTGGACATCGCGCCCTATGTGGGTGGCGAGAGCACGGTCGCGGGCGCCAACCAGGCGGTCAAACTCAGCTCGAACGAGAACCCGTTTGGCCCCAGCCCGAAGGCGCGCGCGGCTTTTGAGGCCATGGCGGGCGACTTGGCGCTCTATCCCGATGGCGGGCATTCCGATCTGCGCCGGGCGATCGCCGGCGTGCATGGGTTGGAGGCGGACCGGATCGCCTGCGGCTCCGGTTCGGACGAACTGATCGCGCTCCTCTGCAAGGCCTATGCGGGCGAGGGCGACGAGGTGCTCTATTCGCAGCACGGCTTCCTGATGTACAGGCTCTCGGCGCTGGCAGCAGGTGCCACTCCGGTTGCGGCGCCCGAGCGCGACCTGACCGCGGACGTGGACGCCCTTATCGCGGCGATGACCGAACGCACGCGGCTTGTATTTCTCGCCAACCCGAACAACCCAACCGGCACGATGATCAACGATGCCGAGGTCGCGCGCTTGGCTGACGCTTTGCCGGCCGCCGCCATCCTGGTGCTCGACGCGGCCTATGCAGAATATGTGCGTGGCGAGGGCCGCGACGGTGGGGCCGCGATGGTGCGCGCCCGTGAAAACGTGGTGATGCTGCGCACCTTCTCAAAAATCCACGGCCTTGCCGCCCTGCGCCTGGGCTGGGCCTATGCCCCCGACCATGTGATCGATGTTCTGAACAGGGTGCGCGGGCCGTTCAACGTGACCGCGCCGGCGCTCGCCGCGGGCGAGGCCGCAATCCGCGACGTGGAATATGCGGATCACTGCGCGGTCACCAACGAGGCCTGGCGCGACTGGCTGACCAAGGAGCTGCGTGCGTCAGATTTCGCGGTGACGGACAGCCAGGGCAACTTCGTCCTGGCCGACACTGATGGGAAAGCGGCCGAGGTCGATGCGCATTTGAAGACCCGCGGCATCATCGCCCGCCGGGTCGATGGCTACGGCCTGCCCGGCTACTTGCGCATCTCAATCGGCGACGAGGCCGCCTGCCGCGCGGTGGCGGACGCATTCCAAGCCTTTCGGGCGGGCAAATGAGCGTATTGTTCCAAAACCTGACCCTGATCGGATTGGGCCACGAGGGCTCGTCGATCGCCTGGGCGGCCAAGCGGGGCGGCCTCGCTGGCCGCATCACTGGCCATGCACGCACCGAGGCGACCCGGGCAAAGGCGGTGGAGTTGGGCTTCGTCGACGGGGTTTGTGACACTGCGGCCGAGGCGGTGGAGGGCGCCGACCTGGTGATCCTCTGTGTCCCGGTCGGGGTCTGCGGCGATGTTGCGGCCGCGATCGGACCGGCGCTCAAGGAAGGCGCGGTCCTCTCCGATGTGGGCTCGGTCAAAGCTCAGCTCATCGCCGATGTGGCGCCACATGTGCCTGATGGCGTCGACTTCATCCCAGCCCACCCGATCGCGGGCACCGAGCACTCCGGTCCGGAATCGGGCTTCGCCGAGCTCTTCGACAATCGCTGGTGTATCCTTACACCGCTGGCTGGCAACCGCCCAGAGGCGGTCGACCGGATGCAGGCGTTCTGGCAGGGATTGGGCGCCAATGTCGACCGGATGGACCCCGCGCACCACGACCTGGTGCTCGCGGTGACCAGCCACGTGCCGCATGCCATCGCCTATACGATGGTGGGCGTCGCTGATCACCTGCGCCGCGTGACGGATAGCGAGGTGATCAAATTCTCGGCAGCCGGTTTCCGCGACTTCACGCGCATCGCCGCGTCCGACCCGACCATGTGGCGCGATGTTTTCTTGAACAATCGCGACGCGGTGCTCGACATCCTGGGCCGGTTCTCGGAAGAGCTCTCGCTCTTGCAGCGGGCGATCCGGATGGGTGACGGCGACTACCTGCACGAGTATTTCACCCATACGCGGGCGATCCGGCGCGGCATCATCGAAGCGGGCCAAGACACCGACGCCCCGGACTTCGGGCGCCACGCCGCCCCCGCCAAGGATCCCGACGAGTGAGCGCCTGGGGCCTGGCCGCGCTCGTGACATTCGCGGTGACCGTCGCGCCGCTGCCACCGGACAAGCCGCCCCACTTCTCGCCGATCCCGCCACCGAAACACATCGTCCCTGTGCCCCGCGACCCGGCGCCGGAGGGCCTTCCCGCGCAATCCGGCCCCGCGCAACCCGGCGCACAAGCGACGATTTGCCGTGATCCCCGCCTGATCGGCCAGGCGCTGCCCGACATCGTCGAGGTCGACCGTCTTGCCTGCGGCATCGACGATCCGGTGAAAATCGGATGGATCGGCTCGATCGAGCTGGCCCCGCCCATCGTGACGGGCTGCATGACCGCGCGCCGCATCGCCGACTGGCTGACCGGTGTCGCCGAGCCCGCGGCCGAGCGGGCGCTGGGCGCCCGGATCGTCGGGATGCGGGTTATGGGCAGCTATGCCTGCCGGCGGCGCAACAATGGGGCGACCGGCCGGCGATCCGAGCATGGGCGCGGGCGCGCGGTCGATATCGGCGGCTTCACGCTCAGCACCGGCCAGGTCGTCTCGGTGAAGCGCGATTGGGGCCGGGGTTCAGCCGGTGACTTTCTCCGCGAGGTCTGGCGCAAGGCTTGCGGGCCGTTCGCGACCGTGCTGGGACCGGATGCCGACCCCTATCACCACGACCATTTCCACCTGGATACCAGCCCGCGGGGCGGAGAGCCCTATTGCCAGTGACCGATATGGATTTGCCCGCCCGGCGCGGCTAGTCTTTCCGCGAGAGGAGACGTCACCGCATGGAGCGACGGCTCGCCGCCATCCTGGTTGCAGACCTGGTCGGCTATAGCCGCCTGATGGGGAATGACGAGCGCGGCACGCTGGAGCGCTTCAATGCGTTGCGGCGCGATCTGCTCGGGCCGTTGATCGAGAGCCACGGCGGACGCGTGGTCAAGTCGCTGGGTGATGGACTTTTGGTCGAGTTTCCAAGCGCCGTCAACGCACTGACCTGCGCGGTGGAGTGGCAGGCCGCGGTCGCGAAAGATCAGGCCGAAACCACGGAAGACCGCCGCTTCAATTTCCGGATTGGCCTCAACCTTGGCGACATCATCGCGGAGGACGGCGATATCCATGACGACGGCGTCAACCTCGCGGCCCGGATCGAGGCGCAAGCCGACCCCGGCGGCATCTGCGTGTCGCCAGAGATCAACACGCAATCCAAGGGCAAGGTTCCCATAGCGTTCGAGGATTTGGGCGAGCGCCGCCTCAAGAATGTCGCCGAGCCGGTTCGCTTGTTCCGGGTCCTCGGCAGCGCCGTTGCGTCCGGCGGGGCATCTTCGCCCCTGCCCTTGCCGGAGAAGCCCTCGATTGCCGTCTTGCCTTTCGACAACATGTCCGCCGATCCCGAGCAGGCATATTTCAGTGACGGTGTCACCGAGGACATCATTACCGAGTTGTCACGCTTCCCGACGCTTTTCGTGATCGGCCGGAACTCGACCTTTTCATATAAAGGCAGGGCAACCGATTTGAGACAGATCGGCCGCGAATTGGGCGTCCAGTATATCCTGGAAGGCAGCATCCGGCGGGCTGGCAATCGCGTTCGCATAACGGCTCAGTTGATCGACAGCGCCAGCGGCGCACATGTCTGGGCCGAGCGCTACGACCGCGACCTCGAGGACATTTTCGTGCTGCAAGAGGAGATCACAAGCAATGTAGCGGGCGCCATTGCCCCGCAGATCGAGATGGCCGAAATGGACCGGGTCCATTCGGGCTGGGCGGTCGTGGAACGCTTCTTCGTGATCGACTCGCGCGATCCGCGCGCGCATATGTGCCGCGGCCTCATCCATCATCTGCGCAGCGAGTTCGATGAGGCGGTGGCGGATTTCCGCCGGGCGTTCGATCTGAACCGCAATTTCGCGCTTAACCTCTTCACGCTGGCTTGGTGCGAGTCCTTGGCGGGATATCCCTCCGAGGCGCGCGAGCATGCGGCGCTTGGGCTACGGCTCAGCCCGCGCGACGACGATCTCTGGCTCGGCGTTGCGTATTTGGCGCTGGCGCAGGCCGCATTTGCCGACCGAGATTTTGCCGAAACTCGAAAATGGGCCGCGCAAGCGATCCAGATGCACCCCCGTGCACCGATCCGCCGCGCACTGATGATCGCCTGCGACGTTCATGATGGCGACCTGTCCGGAGCCGAGAAGCACGCCGAGTTCTTGAACTCATTCGCGCCTGATTTAATTCCCAGCGTCCTCCGCGGCTACGTTTCGTTCTACAAACTGCCTGAACACAATGCGCTGCTGGCCGATGGTCTGCGCAACGTCAGAAAACCGGGATAGCCGAAGGGCGAGGAGCGTAAATGACCTCCGACAGCGACCGAGACTTCCTCCGCCAGGCCCACGCAGAAGCCCAAGAGGGCCTTGCTGAGGGCGGGTTTCCCGTCGGCGCAATCCTGGTCGATGGCGGCACGGTTATCGCTCGCGGCCGGAACCGGTCGCACGAAAACGGCGACATGACCGCCCATGCCGAGATCGATTGCCTGCGCAATGCGGGGCCGGCGGTCGAGCGCGAGGGTCTGACCCTCTACACCACCATGTCCCCCTGCGAGATGTGCTCGGGCGCAGTGATCCGGTTCAAGATCGCCCGCGTGGTGATCGGCGACGCGGTATCGTTCGCCGGGGATCCGGACCTTCTGCGCCAGCACGGTATCATCGTCGATGTGGTCAATGACCCGGATTGCATTGACCTTGCCCGGCGCGCCGAGGAAGGCGGGTGAGGCCTACCCGGTCTCGCTCCGCTTGATCCAAGCCCCCCGGTCATCCTGAGCCCAATAGATGGCCTTCAGCCCGGCATCGGCGACCATACGCCATTGATCGCGCGCCTTGGCGACCGCCGCTTCGTCATGGCCATCGAAAAGGACCGCCACCATCTCCATTTCAGCGAGCTCGCCGGTCCCGGCCGCCGCGTTGTCGATCAGGAACAGCGTGTTCGCGCCGTTCGGATTGGCGGGCTCGTCCCCCTCGCATCCCATCCAAACGGGCTGACGCGCAGAGTTTCCGTCGGCGCGGCTGCCATGCGGCAGGAAGCTGCCATCGCCATATGTCCAGAGATGGTTGGCCAGCGCCTCGACTCGGTCAGGGTCGGTGCCACGCACCGCGACCCGCCAGCCGCGCTCCAGGCTTTTCTCCAGCATCACCGGCAGGACCGATTCCAGCGGCCGCGCCGTCAGATGGTAGAACCGGACCTCGCCCAAGGGCTCAACGCTCCATCCGCGCCCGGACCAATTGGTCGAGCGCCGCGACGCCCCAGCCGGTCGCCCCCTTCGGCGCCAGATCGGTCGCCGCGCCAACCGAGGCCACGCCCGCGATGTCGATATGGATCCAGGGCATGCCGTCCTGAATGAAGCGGTGCAAGAACTCGGCCGCGGTGATCGAACCCGCTGGCCGCCCGCCCACATTCTTCACATCCGCTAGCCGTGACTTTAGCTGATCCGCGTAACGCTTTCCCAACGGCATCCGCCAGGCGTCATCGCCCACCAGATCGGCCGCCTCGCCGAACTGCCCCGCCAGCTTGTCGTCGTTCGAGAAGTAACCCGCACGGTGATGGCCTAGCGCGATCACCATGGCCCCGGTCAGGGTCGCCAGGTCGATCACCCCCTGCGGTTCGAATTCCTGTTGGGTGTACCAAAGCGCGTCGCACAGTACGAGCCGCCCCTCGGCATCGGTATTGATCACCTCGACCGTGTCGCCCTTCATCGATTCGACAATATCGCCCGGGCGCTGGGCCTTTCCGTCTGGCATGTTCTCGACCAGACCAACGACACCGATCACGTTCGCCTTGGCCTGGCGAAGCGCCAACGTCTTCATGACCCCGGAGACGACGCCGGCGCCGCCCATATCCATGGTCATGTCTTCCATGCCACCCGCAGGCTTTAGCGAAATGCCGCCGGTGTCGAAGACCACGCCCTTGCCCACCAGCGCCAACGGCGCCTGCTTGCGCTTCGAACCCATCCATTTCATGACGACGATCTTCGACTCGCTGACAGAGCCCTGGCCGACTGCCAAGAGCGCCCGGGCGCCGAGTTTCCTCAGCTCCTTCTCTCCAAGTACCTCAACTTCGACGCCCAGTTTCTCGAGCGCCTTCAGCTCCCGCGCAAAGCTTGTCGTGGTCAGCACATTGGCCGGCTTGTTGACCAGATCGCGGGTGAAGAACACCCCCTCGGCCAGGGCCCGGAACGGTGCATAGGCCTTCTGTAGCCCCGCCAGGCGCGGCGTTACTACCGTCACGGCGCGCGCATTGTCCTTGGCCTCGTCATCGGTCTTGAAGTCGTTGAAATTGTAAAGCCACAGGATCATCGCCCACAGCATCTCGGCGACCAGTTTGTCGTCGGCCAGGCCGGCCGGACACACCGTGACATCGCCCTTGGCCAGGACCTTCGCGATGGCACCGCCCGTCTTGCGCGCAGCGGCGCGGTCCGGATCGTCGCCTATCGCCGCCAGGACAACCCGTTTCGCGGCCATCCCGCCTGGATAGGAAATGCTGCGCGCCGTGCCCGCCTTGCCCTTGAAATCGTCCCCGACGGCGCGGGTCAGGGCGCCGCCCATCGCCGCGTCGATCTCGGAGGCGGCGGGGCCCAACGCGCCATCGGCGGCCGCGAAAACAACCAGAGTTCCCTCGAGTGTCTCCAGGTCGGCGCCTCGCGCAGGTTGGATGTCGATTGTGGCGGGTGTGGTCATCGTGTGCTCCCTCGCAACTCGATCGGATCGGCTGTTCATGACCTATCGCGGATTCTCGGTCCTGACCAGATGAGGGGCCCGCGCGGACTGCATGCGGACTGCTTCCGGGCTTGCTGATCGCGCAACTCGCCGCATAAAAGGGAGTCAGTGAGAGCGTCCCAGCAGGAATTCGCATGCGTCCGTGCCAACGCGCCATTACGGTCACCGGAACGATCGCCGCCGAATTGGCGCTGGTCTGCGTGTTGGTATTCGCCCTCACGCTGCACGCCACGGCTCAAGTGCCGCAGCCAAAGCCGGACCTGCCGGTCGCACTGGTAGCCGATCAGGTCGAATATGACACCGGGTCAGGCATCGTCACCGCAACCGGATCGGTCGAGGTCTACTATGGCGAGCGGACCCTGACCGCCGACAAGATCGTCTATGACAGCAATACCGGCCGGATCAACGCCGAGGGGCAGATCGTACTGCGCGACGCATCCGGCGCCACGGTCTTCGCCGACTTCGCCGAATTGGATGACGACCTGCGCGAGGGGCTGGTCCGGGGCGCACGCTCGGTGATGGGTGACCATGTCAAGCTGTCGGCCACCGAAGCGCGGCGCATTGATGGCCGTTTCAACACGCTGACTAAGGCGGTCTACAGCCCCTGCAAGGTCTGCGAGGCGGATCCGACGCCGCTGTGGCGTATCCGGGCGCGCAGGGTGATTCATGACGAGGCCGAACGGATCATCCACTACGAGGACGCCACCTTCGACGTGATGGGCGTCCCGATCGCCTGGCTTCCCTATTTCAGCCACCCCGACCCGACGGTCGATCGCGCCAGCGGTTTCCTGGTGCCCACCTTCCGGCAATCCTCGGTCACCGGATACGGCGCCCAGATTCCCTACTACTGGGTGATCGATGACTATTCCGACCTGACCGTCAGCCCGCTGATCACCACCGGCGACGGGCTGGTCGGCGTCGCGCAATACCGCCGCAACTTCGACGCAGGTGACTTCTCGATCGGCGGCAGCCTGACCCGCGACGACTACGAAGGCCCCCAGGAATTCCACGGCCATATCGAGGCGAAGGGAGATTTCGCCCTGGTCAGCGACTATCGCTGGGGCTTCGACGCGATCGCAGCCACCGATAAAGGGTTCCTTCGCCGCTACGACTTCTCGGATGATGACCGGCTGACCAGCGAGTTCTATTTGCGCCGATATGCCGAAGACGGATTCTTCGACATGACTGCGGTCTATTTCCAGAGCCTGCGTGACGACGAGCCGTCGGGCCAGATCCCGGTCGCGCTGCCCGATTTCGACGCGCGCCATGACCTGCCCGGGTTCCTGGGCGGCGGCGATCTGGGCTTCTTTGCCTCCAGCGCGGTGCTGTTGCGCGGCCAGGGCGTCGATACCGGGCGGATCTCGCTCGGCGCCGACTGGGAGCGCCAGGAAATCATACCTTCGGGCGTTCTGCTGCGCGGGTTCGCCGAGGTTCGGGGCGATTTCTTCGTTGTCGACGAATTCTCCGGCGTCGACAACGCGACGGACCTGCGCCTGGCGCCGCTCGCGGGTATCGAGGCGCGCTATCCGTTGATCTACGATTCGTCGGGCGGCGTGACCCATGTGCTCGAGCCAATCGCCCAGGCAGTGGTCTCGCCCTACGGGATCAACGAGGCCGACATCCCGAACGAGGACAGCCTGGTTACCGAATTCGACGAGACGAACCTGTTCGACAGCTCACATTTCACCGGGATCGACGCCTTCGAGGAGGGCCCGCGCTTCAATCTGGGTATGCGCTACGAGATGATGTCACCTCAGGGGCTCGATTTCGACGCCAGCGCGGGGCGAGTCTTTCGCTTTCGCTCGGCGGACGAGTTCACCGACGGGTCGGGGCTGTCCGAAACCGCGTCCGATTGGGTCGGCGCCTGGTCGGCCAGCTATGACCCTTATGTCACGGTCCGGCAGCGGGTCAGGATCACCGACGGGTTCGAACTGACCCGGAACGAGGTTGGCGCCGAGTTCGATTTCGGCCGGGTCGACTTCGCCGGCAGCTATATCTTCCTGGAATCGGACCCGGCGATCGACGCGCCGGAGGATCGCGAGGAGGCACGCGGCAGCGCGCGGTTCTGGCTCGACCGGAACTGGTCACTGCTCGGCAATATGCGGCGCGATCTCCAGAATCACGAATTCGTCGAGATCGGCGGCGGCATTGCCTTTATCAACGAATGCTGCGAAATCGACTTCTTCGTGAAGCGCGACTTCACCGAATCGGATGACGCACCAGCCTCGACTTCGGTCGGCGTGCGGATAAAATTGTTTACCCTCGGCAACGAGGATCGATCCAGGCTAAACCGGTAAACAACTCACAAGAACAACGTTTCGAAACAGGCCTAGGGCGGAGACTGTATGATGTTCAAAACCCGGTACGGGTTGCAAACCCTGTTCGGCGCGGTGGTGCTGGGCGCAATCATTCTTGCCGGTGGCATGGGCGCGGGCGCCGTGGCGCAGACCATGTTCCGCCCCGTCGCGGTGGTCAATGACGCCGCGGTCACCGGCTACGATCTAGATCAGCGAGCTAAGATACTGGCCGCGCTCGGCTTTCGCGGCGGTGACGGCGCCGCCTTGAAACGCGAAGCGCTCGACCGGTTGATCGACGACAGGCTCAAGGTTCAAGCTGGCGCGCGCGGCGGCATCACGGCCTCGCCGGAAGAGATCGACGACGCGCTCGGCCGGATCGCCAAGCGCGCCAAGGTGACGCCCGAGCAATTGGTCGCCGGAATGACGTCGCAGGGGGTCGGCAATCAGGCATTGCGTGACATGATTGCGGCGGAGGTTGTTTGGCGCGAGGTCGTGCGTCTGCGTTTCTCGCGCCGCACGGAACCCGCTGAGGGGGAAATCGACGACGAAATCTCGGAAATGACCGGCCAAATTGGCGCGTCCTATCGCTTGGCCGAGATCGGATTGCCGGCCAGCGGCGGCGGCCGCAGTGCAGCGGACACGACCGCATTGGCGGAGCGCCTCTACGCCGAACTCAGTTCCGGCGGCGATTTCGGCGCAGCGGTCAAGAAATACTCCCGCTCTCCCAGTGCAAAGCGCGGCGGAGAGCTTGGTTGGGTTCAAAGCGACCAGTTGCCGCCGGACCTCGTGGCCTCGCTTGCGGCGTTGAAGCCGGGTGACGTCGCGCCGCCGCTTCCCGTCACGGGTGGCGTATCGATCTTGAAACTGCTGGATGTTCGCAGTGACAAAAGCAAGTCGGTCGACACCAACGACCCGCAACTGCGCGACAGGGCGCGGGTCAAACTTCAAAACGAGCGGATCGAGCGCCTGGCCGAAGGCTTTTTGCAGGAATTGCGGCGCGACGCGCTGATCGAGCTGCGCGGTCAATGAGCAATGCGGGGCCCTTGGCCCTGACCATGGGCGACCCGGCTGGGATCGGGGCGGAAATCGCGGTCAAAGCTTGGGCTTCGGGCGCCTGCGAGGCGCCATTCTTCGTGATCGGTGACCCCGACCTGCTGCGCCGCCAGACAAACGCAGTCGTTACGGAGATCGCCGCGCCCGAGGACTGCGCAGCAGCCTTCGCGGATGCCTTGCCCGTACTGTCGATGCCCTTGCTGGCCCAAGCCGCGCCCGGACAGCCGGATCCCGCCAACGCCGCTCGGGTGATCGCCTGGATCGACAGCGCGGTTGCCCTTGCGCAAAGCGGCCAGGCAGGCGCGGTGGTGACCAATCCGATCAACAAGAAGGCATTGATGGACGGCGCGGGTTTCGCATTTCCCGGCCACACGGAATACTTGGCGCATCTGGGTGGTGTGACCCGCTCGGTCATGATGCTGGTCTCGCCACTGCTCCGCGTCGTGCCCGTG
>CAJICH010000014.1_pt1 | contig 14831 bp, 12 predicted proteins | sample 9199591 | NCBI WGS metagenome assembly CAJICH01 (sample SAMEA7708332, study PRJEB35096) | sediment metagenome | biome: marine neritic benthic zone biome [ENVO:01000025]; feature: sediment [ENVO:00002007]; material: shallow marine sediment [ENVO:03000034] sea grass bed [ENVO_01000059] ...
CGCTGCGCGCAACAAGCGCAAGGCCAAGCGGGAATGGCATGCCCATGAAGAAGGCGAGCGGCGCGATAAGCGCGAGGGCAATGACGATCCGCATTGCATCCGACAACGTGGCGAGCGCGTTGAAAAGCGGTGGCAAAACCGCGAGATAGCCGAGGGCGATCACAGAGATGGCAATGACCGCCGCGCCGATTGCCAGGTTTCCGGCGCGCGGCAGATATTGCTCCAGCCGACCTGACAGCGCGGCACCAATGCCCGCAAATACAAGAAACCCGGCGAGGGCGACGGCAACGGCATAGAGCGGGTGGCCGACAAACAGCACAAACTTCTGAATCCAGGCGATCTCGATGAACATGAACGCGAGACCCAGCGCCAGGAAATACGCTCCGAAACGCAGGGCCGTCCGCTTCGGTTTGGGGCGGAAACGCCCCGCGCGCAACGGCAATAGAACCAGCAGCAAACTGATCACCATCGCCTGGACGAGCGTGGCCAACACGACTAGTTCGCCGAGTTCGAGCAGGGCCGCGCCTCCGGCCGGCCCCAACGCCAGCAGCTCCGGCAGCGTTGCCCAACGGAAGAAATCAAAGAAGAACGGCTTGTCGTCCGTCGCTGGGGTGATGTCGAATTTATACGAGCCGACGAGGTCTAGGTGTTGGTCGCCCATGAGCGCGGATGCGATCTCAAAATAAACGGGGCTTTCCAAGACGTTTCTACGGTTCGCCTCATCGACGGCCATACCAGGATAGTGGACCAGATCAAATGCCCGAGACTCGGCAAACACTCTTGCAGCGGCTATGTCGCTCGCTGACACGACGCCACGTTTCACCAGCACGGTGACCGTCGTGATGCCGCGAATGACGATCAGACCGGTACGATGCTCAGGCATTCGTTTCTGATCGAGGGCGCCACGAAGTGTCGATAGCAATTTTGGCATGATTCTGGGTGGCAACTCCACCCGGCTGGTGATGCTCAGCCAGCCATCTGGGCGCAACCGGCGATACGCGGACCGAAAGGCTTCGACTGTGTGCAGATAGCTTTCAGCGAGGGTAAGAGAGCCTCCCGGATCACCTGCAATATGCGGGTAGACGATTAGATCCCAGTCTCGCGCGCTCGCGGTTAGGAAATGCCGCGCATCGGCTAGGTGGGATGCGACATCGGGCCAAGCAAAGACATTCCCGGCCCTCTCGGCAAAATCCTCGGCAACGAGCCGGTGGAGGTCCGGGTTACGCTCGACCGCATCGATCAACGCCGCGCCGTGGGCAATCGCTTGCAGGACCGCCCGGCCACCGCCGGCCCCAAGCACAAGCACTTCTGGAGATTGCTTAAGCGAATAGGCGAGAGCATCGGTGGATTGGTCGAGGTAGCCGAGGCTTTCGGGACGCCCGTCCCAGACATTGATCGCATCCGCAAACTCTCCGTCAGCAAAGACACCGAGCTGCTCCGGCGGCAGAACGGGAGATTGCAGGCTAAGACCCGGCGCGAAACGAAATGGAACGCTGGGGCTTTCGATGACGGAAAGAAGCGCGAGCGGTCCGGAGCGCTCGGCCACGAGTCTTGCGTCGTGAACTCCGAGGGATTGGCTTTGCCCCTTGAACTCGGAAATTCGCAACGACGTCCAGGCCAACCGCGACACGCTCCAAGCCGAGCCTGCGGCGCCGGCCAAGGCCGCGATCAGAATCAGACCTCGAACGTTGCCATTCCTGGCCAAATTTGTTGCCGAGGCCGTGAAACCCAACCCGCCGGTAAGTGCCAGGCAGACCATCGGTGGCAAGACTGACAACGGTGCAAGGACACCGAGCGCGCCGACCCCAGAGCCCACCAAATTCCAGAGATATACGCGCCCGGGCTCCGCCTTGCCTTCGAGAAAAGCCATCCCGATGCAGGCCGCGCCAGCGGTAAACGGAACCGCCAGCAGGATGTAGATGACACCGAGATAGAGAAGCTGCGACGGCCTCCAGATGACAGCGAGGGCGTTGAAAGGGAGGCTTTGTGCCAGAAGGAAAGCGGCGGGCGCAGTGATACCGAAAACCACAGCGGAAAGGTTGAAGATTCGCGCGCTGTGGCGTTCGGCCCAAGATTTCAAGACCGCCAGCAGCGCGCCGCTGATACCAAAGCCAAGCAGAGCGACGCTGATCGCCATAAACGCGAAGTGATGCCACTGCACGATCGCGAACAATCGAACCAGCAGAACCTCGTAGGCCAGGATCGAGGCTGAGATGATGGCCAGTGCTGGGCGCGAGATCATCGCACGCCGCGGGTGAAGGGCACAAATCGCACGGGAAGAAGTTGATAGGTCGTCACCGCACCCGTTTCGTCTTTTTCGACCAGCGTCAGATGCTGGATCGAGAACCTGCCTCCGACAGGGATCACCATGCGGCCGCCCGGATTAAGTTGCGCAATAAGCGGCGGCGGAACATGATCCGATGCGGCGGTGACCACGATGCCGTCGAAAGGACCGCATTCGGGCCAGCCGAAATACCCGTCAGCGATCTTTGTCTGGACGTTGTCGTAGCCGAGTTGCGAAAGGCGCTTGGCGGCGATTTCGCCGAGCCCGGCGATGATCTCGATCGTGCAGACCGACTTCACCAATGGCGACAGCACGGCGGCTTGGTAGCCTGACCCGGTCCCAATCTCGAGCACCGTGTGATCCGGCTCGGGCTCGAGCAGATGGGTCATTAACGCCACTATGAAAGGCTGCGAAATTGTCTGTCCGAATCCGATCGGCAGCGGCATGTCGTCATAGGCCATCGGCACCATTCGGTCGGGCACGAACATGTGCCGCTCGACGATCCGCATCGTCTCGAGCACACGCGGAGAGAAGCCCCCATAAGCCGCGAGGATGTTCCCGGCGTGCGGCTGGTAATTCTCGATAGTCTCAACCATCTCGATGCGCTCTGCCTCCCGATCAGCAGCACTGGCAGCGCCGGGGAGGACCGATGCGCCGAGGCAGGCGAGCAGAGTACACAAGAGGATTCTTGTGATCCAAACACCGATCGCCAGGTGATCCTTCGTCAAGCGCGTTACCTCGATCTCATTGCGCGAGAGGGTGGTCGAGTATCCGCTCTCATGGATGCACGGATTGAATAAGATCGTCTGCTTTGGAGTCGGAACGGCGCGAATTGCTTCACGTCAATAAAGAACTCCAGCGGCGGTGGCATAATGATATGAGTCAAGTGCGAAGGTAGAAACCCCCGCAAATGCGAGGCAGAAAATGCGAAATCTGATCTATTTCGCAATCCTCTTGGCAGCGTCATTGGCCCAGCCGAATAGCGCAACAAGAGCCGTTGCAGCTGAGCAGATGCTGGGCAACGCCACGGAAGGATTGAAGTTCGCACGAGATCATTGTGCTAGTTGCCATCAGGTCGAACCAGGTGAGGCGCCGGCATTTATTCCAGCAGGAAAATCCTTTCCTGAAGTCGCCGCCGATCCGAAGATGACAGCATTGAGCCTGAGGGTTTTCCTCCGCACGCCCCATATCGATATGCCGGACTTCAAGCTAACCGAGGAGCAGACCGACGACATAGTCGCCTATATCCTAAGTCTCAAATGACGAGTTCAATCAAGCATTAACGGGGCGTCGTCGTTTGTGGATTTTTTATCCTGCGAAAGCTCAGTTCGCCCATTTTCATCAAACTCAAGATCACGGATCATCTCAATCACCGGCATCCCGAACCCGAAAACGAACCAAGAGGCCGGCGCAATGCTTGAGCACGAACTACTCACCGTAAAGGGCATTCTCATAACCCGACCCAAAGGACCGCTTTCAGAAGATGATTTCTCCGCACTCTCAGCTGATGCGGATGCATAGATCGAGGCTCACGGCGTGCTAAATGGCTTGAGGATTTGCGCAGAGGCTTTCCCGGGTTGGGAAAATCTTGGCGACTTCGTCTCGCATTTCAAGTTTATCCGTGATCATCACCGCAAGATCTCGAAAGTTGCGTTGGTGAGCGATTCAACTGTGCTAGCGCTCTTTCCGACAATCGCGGTCCACTTCGTCGCCGCGGAGGTGAAGCATTTCAATGGTGACAATGAGGTCGATGCGTTGGCATGGATAGACGCTTAACTCGGCCACTTCTCAGCCAGACTTCGAGGCAGCTTCCCTGATGGCCGTCTGCCCTTTCAAAGTCGACTGTCCAAATTAGGTCGAAAGGTCGCTGACGCATTCACTAAGCAACGTCAGCTTCGTGTCAAAAGGCGGCGTTGCCCGAACTCAGTCGAATTTGCCGTGAGATCCGTCGCAACGATCACCCGCGCGTTCACTTCACAGTCACGCAAGTGCAAGGCGCCATATTCATGACCTTGTGCGACACACTTCCCAATAGAAGTCCCCTGATCTCACCGAGGCCACGACTCCCCATGAACAGCATATCCACAGCCTTCGACTTCGCCATCGCAATAATCTCCGTCGCGGCGTTGCCTTCGGCGGTGTGCGTCTTGACGCACTTAAGCCCATGTTTGGCTGCGCGCGCTGCCGCTTTGGCGGTGATTGCATCGGCAAGCGTTCTGCCTTCGTGAAAGCGGGCGCGTTCTTCTTCGATTTGGATTCCTTCGCCCTTCGCGAATTCCTTGAGCCCCTCCGGAAACACTTCGTAGGGAACCACATGCAATATGGCTAACTCGGCATCCGAAAGTCTGGCGATGTCGATCGCCAGGTCGAGTGCCTTCCAGGCTTGGTCAGATCCATCGATTGCAACTAGGAACGTCTTGGTCATCTTTGCCCTCTTGCATTCGCGGCGGGTAGATTGCCCCCGAGGCCAAAGCTCGGCCAATGAGCGCTCGCTATACCCGTGCTTGTCGTCAGGTACTTAAATCTACTCAAAGGCGCCGCAGTGGAATTGTGGCAGATCAACGACGAGCACTGAGCCAGATCGCAAGATCCGCTTTGTGCAATTGAGCGGAGATTCAATGCCCATTTTATCCTCGATGGACGATCTATCGCACAAAAAAAAGGAATAGGGGAGATAGGAATAGGGAATGTGCTGGAGCGCCGCAGCGTCGATAGCGATGGTCGGAGCAGGCGCCGCGGCAACTGGCATCGTCGCTGCGCGCGGGCATCCACGCGGCATCTGGATCCCCATGGGATATTTCACTTTGATGGAAGCCCTGCAAGCTGGCGGTTATGCCGTTATTGACGAGTGCGGCACACCAGAAAATCGTACGATAACCCTCCTGTCCTACCTGCATATCGTTTTTCAGCCGTTCTTCGTGAACGCCTTCATGATGGAGCTGGTTCCGGTTGGGGTGAAGAAGCGGATCAGCAAGGCGGTGTACATACTTTGCGCGCTCTCGGCTGCGGTCATGTTGGGCCAGCTGATCCCGGCGGAATGGGCCGACGCCTGCAAAGCGGGGACACCCTTATGCGCGGAGACCCTCTGTCTTGTCTCAGGCGAATGGCACATCGCTTGGAACGTCCCATATAATGGCCTGACGCTCCCCTTCGAGGATCTCATCGGGCTCCATCCCGGCTTCCCAACCTATATCTTGACGGTCTTTGTCTTACCGCTGCTCTATGGAGCGTGGCGCTTTGTGGTATTTCACGCTTTGGCCGGTCCGGTATTGGCTGGATTTCTGACCGGAAATCCCAACGAAGCTCCAGCAATCTGGTGCCTGTTTTCGATTGGCATCCTGGCTATTGGGCTTTCCCCAGTCCTGCGGCAACGCTTCGAGGTCGCCGATTGGTGGAGTTGGCCAAGGTCGTGGCAGCGCTAACCGGTTACAGCCTTTGGACTTGCACGAGCGACGTCTGCTCATCTTGAAAGAAAGGAGAAACTCGACGCCGACAATCGGAGGTCCCAGTATGTGCCTTCGAGGGCGTCAGCGTCGCTGATCCGATGATTGCAGGCGATTCCTCTCTTGATGTTGATCAACGAGCAGCAACACCGCATCTGCAATGCAAATAAGAACTCTTGAAAGGGCCAAAGGACACATGGCAGACGGCCGATTGCCGGTGTGGGCGGAAGTTTGAGGGCGTTTGGACATGGACGAAGCGGTTAAGGCGCAGGTCATATCGATCCTGGAGGACGTGAATGATCTGACAGTCGCAACTGTGCGTGGAGGTGGATGGCCGCAAGCCACAACGGTGAGCTTCGTCAACGACGGGCTCAGAATCTACTTTGGAACCGCAGCAGACGCTCAGAAGGCTCAAAACATCGCCGCAAACAACAAAGTCTCACTTAAAATCAACCGAAGCTATGACAGTTGGGGGGAAATCGAGGGAATTTCTGCTTCGGGCGTCGCATCGCTTGTTGTGGATGAACAGGAGAAGCAGAAGATCGGCAATCTCATATTCGCGAAATTCCCACATCTTGCGGAATACTTTCCTGCAGAAACCTCCACCGAGGACCTTGCGCTCTTTCGGATTGACCTATCGATCATCTCTTTGCTCGACTATCGCAAGGGCTTCGGACATTGCAATTTGATCAGTGTTTAGTGGTCGATGCCGACCACGCCATACGGGGTTTGAAATGTTGAAGATCAGCATGCCGGCACCGAACCGCATCGATACTGAGCTCAGCGGTCTGCTTGACGCAGAGACCATGCGCACCGCGCTCGATGATCTCATCGAGAAATCAGAAGATGTAACACATGGCCGGATACTTAATCGGATCACAGATTTCACAATGCCGACGGCAGGGGCCATCGGCGTCGAGCTGCGACGCCTTCCAAAGCTTTTCGGACTGATCGGCAAGTTTGACCGGTGTGCCGTCTTAAGTGATGTAAGCTGGATCAGGACCGTCGCTGAAATCGAAGGCGCGTTTATTCCAGGGCTGGAGATCAAGAGCTTTGAACTTCACGACGTAGACGCTGCCGAAACGTGGCTCGCTGGAAGCTTAGGGGAGACCACCTGAACTCAAGCGGCGGTCCTTAGACTCTGCGACAGAAATGACGTCTCAGCACCAATGCTCTGGCGTCATTTTTGCCAAGAACAAGCCCTTACGCGACTAGGACCGAGCATTCTGCTTAGCCCATTAAATGGTGGTGTCGCGGCGCTCTCGGTTCCCGCGCTCGCGCCGCGCCCTCGCTCGCGGTAGGTGCAAGAATGCGGCCTCAGCGCTGTCTGGCCCATTGATTTACGTCATAGCCGGCACGATCGCTTACCCCAAGATTTGGAAGCATGGACCAAGAACTGCGGAGCCGAAAGAACGCAATCCGAGATCGGTCAGACCTGACGATTCCAGCGCTCTTTGCCGAGCGCGAGAAAATGTCGCCGGATGTCACCGCCTATTTGGTCCATGACGGCGGGGGCTGGCAAAAAACCACCTGGAGGGCGATGGGTGTTCGCGTGAATCGCCTGCGCGCGGCGTTGCGAGCGCTCAATCTCGCACCAGGCGATCGGGTTGGATTGTGGCTTGAGAATGGTATTGACTGGGTCGCCTGTGACGTGGCGGCCATGTCCGAAAGCCTTGTCACGGTGCCTTTGTACACTCGCGACAGCGGCGCGAATATAAGCTATGTCATCCAAAATGCAGGCGTGTGCCTTTGTATCGTCGACACGTTTGAACGATGGCGCGATCTCGTGGCGCAAGGGCACGATATCGGCGGCGTCATGACCGTTTGGACCGTTGGGTCCGAACCAATTCAGATCGATTGCCTCGTCACCTCCGATAACCGCGTGACGACCCTGCCGAGTCTGGATATCAATGAATCGCCCGCCCAAGGAGCGTCAAACGCTGTGGACCGGACGGCACTCGCATCCATCGTCTACACATCAGGAACGACCGGTGCACCAAAGGGTGTCATGCTCAGTCATCGGTCGATCCTATTAAACGCTAGTGCCGTCAACCAGGTCAACGCGGTCCGGCCAGACGATGTATTCCTTTCGCTGCTTCCGCTCGCCCACGGCTTTGAGCGCACTCTTGGATGCTATTTACCGATGATGAGCTGCGCGACCGTGGCGTTCAATCGCTCGGTCGCTTTGCTGCGCGAGGATATGGCCCAGGTCAAACCAACGCACCTTCTCGCCGTTCCGCGGCTATTCGAGCGAATTGTCGCTGCGGTACGCTCGGAAGCGCGGGAATCGGCCCTTGGCGCGTTGCTGCTTCCCCGGATTGAAAGCATAGGATGGAAACGTGCCGAGGCTGAACTCTACAGAGCGCAGGCGCCAAGTTGGCTCGCGCGCATTTTCTGGGCCATTATCGGCAAACGGACTTCCCAGCGCGTGCGGGGCATCTTTGGCGGGCGGCTGAGGATTGCGCTGAGCGGCGGCGCGCCGCTATCGCGCGAGACCTTTAAATTCATGCTGGGTATGGGTGTCCCGCTGATCGAAGGCTACGGGCTGACTGAAGCCGGGCCAGCGGTTACAGGGTCGACCCTGGAAGACCGACATCCAGGATCTGTCGGCCGGCCATTGCCCGGAGTTGAGGTCAGGCTAGGCATGGACGACGAATTGCTCGTGCGCACACCTAGCGCCATGCTCGGCTATTGGGGCAATCCCGAGGCTACGTCGAAGACCCTAGATGCTGACGGCTGGCTTCATACGGGAGACGTGGCCGAGCTCCGCGGGGGCCGGATCTATATCCGTGGGAGGCTCAAGGACATTCTCGTTCTTTCAACCGGTGAAAATGTCAATCCGACCGCCACCGAGAGTGCCCTATTGGCCGACCCCCTCGTCGATCAAGTCTGTGTCCTCGGCGATGGAAAGCCCTGGTGCTGCGCCGTAGTCGTTGCGAACCGCGTCGAGTGGCAAGCGTTTGTGGTACGTCATGGTCTGCACGCCAACGATCCGAACGCCTCAGCGGCACGCCAAGCGCTTGTCGATCATTTGTCAACCCGCATGTCGGCGGTACCACCATTTGCGCAGGTGCGCGATGTTCATGTCGAACTTGAGCCGTGGTCGTTGGACAGCGGTCTAATCACACCAACGTTGAAAGCGAAACGTCCAAGAGTGGCCGCCAAATACGAGCAGGCATTGTCACGATTGTACGACCTCGAACCACTTAGCTAGCCGCCAATCCGAATTGACCTGCGTCTACCGACAGATGGTGGCCGAGCATGTCATCTCGTTCTGGAAACCCGTCGTTTGTCTTTTTTTGGGTCAGAAATACGCAACCAATCTGGTCTGGAGTCACGTCCGGAAATTGCCGCTGAACCGGCCTTCACAATCAGCGCACAATCGGTCGGTTCAGCGCTGGCAACCGGACGCTCCGGTTCTTACCTCTTAGTGTCCAGATTGTGCTACCAGCCGATATTCCGTTGCAGCGCAACTGCGATTGGTTCCACCAGCCCATGCCGCCAATCTTTCTCCTACTGGAGACGTCCAGTGGAGCGCCGCCTAGCCGCGATTTCGGACACCAACATTGTTGATTGCTCCTGACGTATGGCGGCTGGCTAGCCTTTATTCAGTCCGCATGGAAGAGGAGGTAGCGGCACGCTTTCCGCGCTGAAGCATTTTCGGACCGAAGTGTTTGACCCTGAAATCGCAAGACACGACGGTAGGATCTCCACGATGATGGGCGATGGCTCGCCTGTGGTCTCTGCCCGCCCACGCACGATTTGCTGAGCCGTCGCAAGAACGCGGCCGCATGGGACTAAGGAGGTTCGATTGTTAAAGGACGTGGAGACTCTGGCCGCGGCGCTGGCAGGGGAAGCCCAAGCCAATACCCGTTGGCGCCGTGCTGAATGCATTAACCTGATCCCCTCGGAGCAGCCGTGCTCCGCCTACGTTGACGCCCTCGTCACGGCCGACCCCGCGGGACGCTACAACGAGCACATTGGCGCCACTCGCTACTACAAGGGCACCAGCTTCATCATGGAGTTGGAGGAGCGGCTCAAGGAGGCGTTGCGCAAGTTCTTCGACTGCACCCGGGTCGAGCCCCGGGCCATCAGTGGCCAGATGGCCAACGACACGGTCTACGATGCGTTCAAGGCATTCCGGAGCGGCAAGGCGGGAGGCCAGCCACGTCTGATCTCGCGCGTTCTGGTTCATGATCTGATCCGGGGCGGGCATCTGAGCGCCCAGCCGATGGGGGCGCTGAAGAACTACCTGGCAACAGACCCGGAGACCGGCCGTCCGGCTGCCGATCACTTCCCGGCAGAAGCGGACAATCCCTACCGGATCGATGTCGCGGCGACCAAGGAACTAATTCTCCGCACCCGGCCGGAACTGCTGGTGTTCGGCCGCAGTGTGATCATCGAAACCGAGCCGGTTCGCGAGATCGCGGCGTTCATCCATGCTGAGTTCGGCGCCGACAATCCCGAGCGCCCGCTGATCATGTATGATGCAGCCCATGTCCTGGGATTGCTCGGTCCCGCGTTTCAGTCTCCGCTGGCGGAAGGAGCGGACATCGTCACGGGCTCGACGCACAAGACCTTCTTCGGACCCCAGCGCGGGGTCATTCTGAGCAACATCGCGCCGGGCTCCGCCTTCGATCCGTTCTGGCATCTGATCGAGCGGCGCACCTTCCCAGGCCATGTAAGCAACCATCACTTGGGCACTATGCTGGGGCTGCTCGGAGCGACTTACGAAATGCTGCGCTTCCGCTCCGAATATCCCGGGCAGGTGGTCTCCAACGCCAAAGCCTTTGCCCGGGCGCTCGCAGATCAGGGGCTGACGATCGAGGGCGATCCCGGGAATGATCATACGGATACCCACCAGGTTCTGCTGCGCACGACGAAGGGTAAGGGCGAGGAGGTCGCCACACGGCTGGAGGCCAACAACGTCATCACCAACCCCCAGGCCTTCCACGACGACCCCGGCTTCGGCGCCGCGAGCGGGGTCCGGATGGGCACTCAGGAGATGACTCGGCACGGCATGAGACCGGACGATTTTCGCGAACTAGCCGCGTTGCTGGCCGCAATCATTGGCGGTGGGGATGGAGCCAAGGGTGCATGGCGCGAGGACGTCACACGCTTTCGCAAGCGGTTCACCTCGATGCATTATTGCTTTTGAGCGCGGGACAAAGGACGCAAGGAGGCGAACCGTGTCTCGCACCTAGGAATTGACCTGAATCGATGAGCAAAATGGCCTCAGGCGCTTGTCTGCAACCACCGTGAAGATCGGCTTTTTGATAAATCCAGTCGCCGGCATGGGCGGAAAGGTTGGCCTCAAGGGGACTGATGGGCTCGCCGATCAGGCCGCGAGGTTGGGCGCCACGCCGATTGCCGCTGACCGGGCGCTGGCGTCGCTGAAACCGTTGAAAGCATTGATTTCGGAGCGCCCGACTGAGCGGGATCTCGATTGGGTAACCTGTTCTGGCGCGATGGGTGAGGACGCGCTCCGGGCGGCCGAGTTCGAGAGCATCGAGATCGTGCACCAAGTGTCCTCGCCCACCACCGTCGACGACACCGTTCAGGCAGTGCAGAGCTTTCTGAAGGCCGGGGTTGATCTGATCCTCTTTTGCGGCGGTGACGGGACGGCGCGCGACATCGCGACCGCTGCGGAGAATTCTGTCCCGATCCTTGGCATTCCGTCCGGTGTGAAAATGTATTCGGGAGTATTCGGCATCACGCCTGAGCGCGTAGCAACGGTTGTCGTTGCTTTTCTGGAAGGCCGGGTTCAGGCGGCGGAGGCCGATATCCTGGATCTCGACGAAGAGCGCTACCGCTGTGGCGAGTGGGTTGCTCAACCCGCCGGTTCAGCGCTGACGCCGTTCGAGCCAACCTTGACGCAAACCGCCAAGGCCTTCGCCGTCGAGGCCGGCGAGGGCGAGGCGAAAGCAGAAATTGCCGATGATCTCCGCAAACGGATCAACGCTTCGCGGGGCACGGTCTTCCTGTTCGGCCCAGGGACGACGGTGCGGTCGATCGCGGAGCACCTTGGCGTCGAGAAGACCTTGCTGGGGATCGCCGCATTCTTGAACGGCCGATTGGTGGGGCGGGATCTGAACGAGCGAACTATACTCAAGCTGCTCGGCGACAAGAAGAGCGCGCTGCTCGTCCTTAGCCCGATTGGCGCGCAGGGATTTGTGCTCGGCCGTGGGAACCTTCAGCTGAGCCCAGAAGTCATCCGCAGGATTGGCACGGGCAATATCGTTGTCGTGGCGACTCCGGCGAAGCTGCAGCGGACGCCGGTGCTTCACTTCGATACTGGGGACACTGCACTCGACCGCGAGCTTGGCCGCAACGGCTACCTTTCCGTTGTCATCGGCTATCACTTGCGGCGGATGGTTCCCGTCGGTTGACGCACGTCAAGGCCCGGACCGCCGCCGACGTGGATGTTTCCAACATGGTCAGCAGCGGAATGATTGAGTCCGGGCATTCCGAAACCGAGCATGCGGAAATGCTCCGCGCGATCGGAGTCACTTCGGTCGAGCAGCTGTTCGCCGACATACCCAAGCCCCTGCGTTTCCCGTCTCTCGACCTGCCGGAACCGTTAGCCGAAGCTGACCTTGCCCGCGAATTGCGCGGCCTCGCGCTGCGCAACACTGCCGTCGAGGACCGGCCTTGTTTTCTGGGCGCCGGCAGCTACCGACACTTTATTCCGGCAACCGTCGACTATGTGCTGCAGCGGGGCGAGCTTTACACCGCCTACACCCCCTATCAGCCTGAACTGAGCCAGGGGATGCTGCAGGCGATGTTCGAATATCAGAGCATGATCTGCCAACTGACCGGGATGGAGGTCAGCAACGCCAGCCATTACGACGGAGCGACCTCACTGGCCGAGGCCGTTCTGCTGGCCCTCGACGCAACTGGGGCTGCACGCGACCGGATTGTCATGTCCCCTGCGGTCCATCCCCATTACCGCGAAGTTACCACAACCTACCTCCAGGGAACCAATGCGGAGATTCTAGTTCCAGACGATCCGGCGATCGCCGCTTCCGGGCTCCTGCCATTCGTCGACTCCAGCACTGCGGCCGTTGTGGTCCAGAATCCGAACTTCTTCGGCCTCTTGGAGCAAATCGACGGGCTCGCGCAGGTTGTGCACGGGCTTGGGGCGCTGCTGATCGTCGTCTCCGATCCAATTGCTCTTGGCCTCTTCCAACCACCGGGCGCCTATGGCGCCGACGTGGTGGTTGCCGATGGCCAGCCGTTGGGCCTGCCGCCCAATTTTGGAGGCCCGTCGCTCGGCATCTTTGCGACCCGGCGCGAGCATATCCGCCGTCTCGTCGGCCGTGTCATTGGCGAGACCGCCGACACCGAGGGACGGCGTGGCTATGTGCTTACGTTGGCGACCCGCGAGCAGCATATCCGCCGCGAGCGGGCGACCAGCAACATCTGCACCAACTCGGCTCTCGGCGCCCTGGCCGCCGCAGTGTATTTGGCGACGCTGGGAAAGCGGGGTTTGCGAGACGTGGCGGAGCTCTGCTTCAACAAGAGCCATTACGCGGCCAAGCAGATTTCGGCCATTCCCAAGGTGAAGGTGAACGCAAACGCGCAGGGCCGTGATTTCTTCAAGGAGTTTGTCATCGAACTCACGCGGCCCGCGAGGGACGTGAACGCCATCCTGCTCGAGGATCATGGAACTATCGGCGGTTATGACCTTGGAGAGTCATTCCCTGGCCACGAGAACCAGATGCTGCTCGCGGTGACCGAGCTCAATACCCGGGCAGAGATCGACAATCTGGTCCATGCCATCGCAGGAGCGGTCTCGTGACCAATACGTCACCAAAGCACACGGAGCCGCTCGAACGGACGCTCTACGAGCAGAGCGTGGCGGGCCGCCGGGCGGTCACCCTGCCCGAAAGCGAGGTGCCGGATGCGCCCCTGCCAGACGCCCAGCTCAGAGCCGATAGCGGGCTGCCAGAGCTTTCCGAGTCACAGATCGTGCGGCATTACCTCCGCCTGTCACAGATGAATTTCGGCGTCGATAGCGGCTTTTATCCGCTCGGGTCGTGCACGATGAAGCACAACCCCAAGATCAATGAACAGCTTGCCCGACTGCCGGGCTTCGCCTCAATCCATCCGCTTCAGGACGCGGCGACGGTTCAGGGCGCGCTTGAGATCATGCACGGGCTTCAGGAAGCGTTGAAAGAGATCGGAGGATTTGCTGCTGTCTCCCTCCAGCCCGCCGCCGGAGCACAGGGAGAGTTAACCGCGCTCCTGATGATCCGTGCCTGCCATGCGGGTTACGGCCAAGCGCACCGGGACCGGATCCTTGTTCCTGATACAGCACATGGGACCAACCCGGCTTCGGCAAGAATGGCTGGATTCCTCGCCGTCGAGATCCCCTCGGACGCTCGTGGCAACGTCGATATCGATGCCGTCCGTGCTGCCTGCGACGACCGGCTTGCCGGGATTATGCTGACCAATCCCAATACGCTTGGCCTGTTCGAGGAGCAGATCGGGGATATCGTCGAACTCGTCCACGCCGCCGGTGGCTTCGTCTATGGCGACGGCGCTAACATGAACGCGCTGACGGGGGTTGTCAGGCCTGGAGAGTTGGGCATCGACCTGATGCACTTCAATCTTCACAAGACGTTTGCGACCCCGCATGGCGGTGGCGGGCCTGGCTCAGGCCCTCTCGGCGCGGGCGCTAGGCTGGCTGAGTATCTGCCCGGTCCGGTCGTCGAGCATGATCCGGCCGCTGACCCGCGCTACCGCTTCGCGAGGCTGGAGCGCTCGATTGGCCGCATGACCGCCTTCCACGGCAGTTTCGGGATGGTGGTGCGCGCCTTTGCCTATATTCGTGCGCGCGGCGCGGCAGGTCTCCGCACGAACGCGGCCGACGCGGTGCTCAACGCCAACTACCTCCGCGGTCGCCTGAGGTCTGAGTATCCGGTTCCCTTTGATCGGCTCTGCATGCATGAATTCGTTAGCGAAGGGCGCCCTGAAGGCTCCAACGCCCGCGCCATCGATGTCAGCAAGCGGCTGATGGACTTCGGATTTCATCCGCCCACCAACTATTTTCCGCTGATCGTGCGCGAAGCCTTGATGATCGAACCGACCGAGACCGAAAC
>CAJICH010000049.1_pt1 | contig 14542 bp, 17 predicted proteins | sample 9199591 | NCBI WGS metagenome assembly CAJICH01 (sample SAMEA7708332, study PRJEB35096) | sediment metagenome | biome: marine neritic benthic zone biome [ENVO:01000025]; feature: sediment [ENVO:00002007]; material: shallow marine sediment [ENVO:03000034] sea grass bed [ENVO_01000059] ...
ACACGCCTCGGTGACGTCGTTCCCCGACGCCAAATGCACCTCAATCTCACGCAGCAGCCGCAACGCATCCTCGTCCGTGTGACGCTTCCGGGCCATCCATCACTCCTGTACAGCTCAAAGAAATATGGCCCAGTTCTAGGGGGCTGGGACAACCGCGCGAAGCGAAAGCCATCTTCACCGAACAAAAGACATCAGAGTGATGGGATCACCCGCGCCTCTCGCAATTCATCGAATTGGCGCAGGAACATCTCTCGGCTATCGACGACGTCGTGAAACCCGAACCGGCGGGCCTTGGTCGTCGACGAGATGATGTCGAATTCAGGTGTAAAGACAAAGGCGCCGTAATTCCAGCCGACCAGTTGATCCCATGGTATGTCTTGCAGCTCGTGTTCCTGGACCAATTCGCCCCACAGCCCGGCTTTGTCGGCCATCATCAAGGGCAGATCGATCTTCTGTGCGGGCGCGAGGTCCATGTCGAAATAGTCGGCGATGTGCGGCCACATGTTCTCCCATCGGAAGGTATCGCCATTGGTGATGTTGAAAGCCTGGTTTGCGGCGCCCTTGTCGGTCGACATCCACAGCACGGCCTTCGAGAGGTGCTTGGTATCCGTCACTTGAAACAGCGCGTGCGCATTGGCGCGCGTACCGGGATGGCGCAGCGGCAGGCCCAGCGTCTTGGACACCGTGGCATAAACTGCCAGAACCATGACTAGATTCATCGGGTTGCCGATCGCGAACCCGCTGATCGCGTGCGGCCGGGCGGCCGACCAGGCCCATCGCTTGCTCTCTTGTCTGATCGCGATGCAATCCTGCTGGTCATAGTAGAAGTTCGGAGGCATGTGGCGGGGGTCGTCTTCCTCGGCCGGTGTTTTGAACGGGCCTAGATGGTTGCCGTACCATTTGGTGCCGTGCATCAGATTGATATGCTCTAGCCCGGGATTTGCCGGTTCCACGGCGTCCATCAGGTTCACCAGCATGTCCAGGTTCGGCGGGACCATCTGGGCCCAATCCGGCTTTTCGATGTAGGCCGCGAAGTAGATGTGGCTGATGCCGAGGTCTCGGCCCAGTTTTGCAGTGCAATCCGCGGGGTCCAGCAGATCGACCGGGATATGGGTATAGTTCCCCTCCAGATCCGGAGCGCGGCGCGAGACGGCGATGATGTTCCAGCCACCCTCCGCGATCAGATACTTCAGCAGATTGCGGCCAACCACGCCGGTGGCGCCGGTGACCAGGGCTGTTTTCTTGTCGGTCATGGTGTTCCCTCCCGCCCGGGCGGCTATTGAGTTCTATTCCTGCTTCATCATTTACAACCACACGGACAAATCTTTCGCTAGGCGCCTACATGCACAGCTTCAAATTGAGGGCATCCACGAGCTTCCGAAGATGGCGCAATCTGCGCATCCGATTTAGCTATCTGGGTGACCCACTCTGCGCGAAAATGGACGCTCCGTAGACCCTTTGCGAAGGGCCGCTGCGCTTACATTGATGACATAGTCACGTGTAGGGAAGAACGCTGGCATCAGGGTCCGATCATCGGGCTCAGTTGTAGCCGTCTTGGGCGCGGGAACACGCTCGTTTTCTTTGCTAGGGTTCGCCGTTTGTCACAGACAGCGCCGTCTCGATATCCAGCTCCTCGATCTCGGCAAGCGGTTTGTGCACCCGCCAGTCACGGCGGACGCCGCCCGACTGGTGCACACTCACCACGGTCTCGAATGGGGGGCAGTCGGGCTCGTGGCAGGCAAGTTCCGCAACGGTGACCAGATCGCCGTCAGACAGCCCAAGCCTTTCGGTGATCCAGCCCTTCACGACACCGGCACGGCCGGGGGCAGCGCGCCTCTTGAAAAGATCCATCACGTCTTGTCTCCGCCAAGCCTGGCCCAAAGCGCGCGTCCAGATTCTTCGCCGACGAAGAGCCATCCGTCCGGCGAGAACGCCAGGGCGGTGACGGGTGACCCGCTTGACCCTTTGGTCAGCAAGTCTTCGGCGTCGGGTGCGAGCCGCCCGACCAGCACGGCCCCATCTGCAAACCCTGCAAAGACCCCCGGCAAGCCAGGAACTCCAGCAACAGCATGTCCGGCGTCAGCGCCTTTGGGCCAATTCGACGTGATTGCGTAACGGAGGGTTTAGGACTCATCGTAACCACCAAGGAGTGGAGATGAGACGGAACCCCGGAACACCCAGGCCGTCGGCCGATCGTGTCGTGAAGGACATCCGCCGCAAGACCCGCAAGCGCCATTCAGCGGAAGAGAAGATCAGGATCGTGCTCGAAGGGCTGCGCGGCGAAGAGAGCATCGCCGAGCTGTGCCGCCGTGAAGGCATAGGCCAGAGCCTGTATTATTCCTGGTCGAAGGAGTTTCTCGAGGCGGGCAAGCGGCGTTTGGCCGGCGATACTGCCCGCCATGCGACGAGCCCTGAGGTGAAGGATCTTCGGGCCGAGTCGGCCGCGCTCAAGGAAGCGGTCGCAGATCTCACGCTCGAGAACCGGCTGCTCAAAAAAAGCATGATCGGCGATGGGGGAGACGAGGAATGAGGTATCCTGCATCCGAGAAGCTTGAGATCATCCGGATCGTCGAGCAATCCCATCTTCCGGTGACGCGCACGCTGGACAAGCTGGGGATCCCGAAGACCACGTTCTACCGCTGGTATGACCGCTATCTGGCACTCGGCGAGGCCGGGCTCGAAGATCGCTCACCGCACCCCGGCAAGGTCTGGAACCGTATTCCTGATGATGTGCGGGGGCGGATCGTGCAGCTCGCCCTGGACGAGCCGGAGCTGTCGCCCCGCGAGCTAGCCGTACGCTTCACGGACACCGAGAGCTACTTCGTGTCCGAAGCGTCGGTCTATCGCCTGCTCAAGGCACATGACCTGATCACCAGCCCGGCCTTCGTGGTGATCAAAGCTGCAGATGAGTTCACGGACAAGACCACGGCGCCGAACCAGCTCTGGCAGACCGACTTCACCTATCTCAAGGTGATCGGTTGGGGATACTTCTATCTCAGCACCATCCTGGATGATTTTTCCCGCTACATTGTGGCCTGGAAGCTTTGCACGAGCATGAAGGCCGGCGACGTCACCGACACGCTCGAACTGGCGCTCGAGGCGTCAGGCTGCGACAGCGCGACGGTTCGGCACAAGCCGCGGCTGCTCAGCGATAACGGATCGTCCTACATCTCCCACGACCTGGCCGCGTGGCTCGGTGACCAGGGCATGGGTCACGTTCGCGGCGCGCCGAACCACCCTCAGACGCAGGGCAAGATCGAGCGTTGGCACCAGACCCTGAAGAACCGGGTTCTGCTGGAGAACTACTACCTGCCCGGTGCTCTCGAGCAGGCCGTCGAGGCTTTCGTCGAGCACTACAACCATAGCCGCTACCACGAAAGCCTCGGGAACCTCACACCGGCCGACGTCTACTTCGGGAGGGAACAGGCCATTCTCAGCGAAAGGAGCAAGATCAAGGAACAGACTCTGAAACAGCGCCGCTTGATCCATCGAAGACGAGCCGCGTAAACTGAAACCCGATGAGCCTCACCCTCCAATGGGCGATCACATCATCAACCCCGATTTATCTGACGACGGACAGTTCGCATCAGCCCAATTCTTGATTACCGAGCAGCTTGCCACGAATGGCAGCTTTGATCCGCAGAGCGGATGCAAGTGCGTTCCGCAGCAAATGTCTGCTTTCCGCCCATAGATGCCGGAACGAGGAGCCCAAGCCATAGAGGTTAGACGGCCATCTGTAGCTCTGGCCAAGTACGTTCTTGACCAAATCCTGCCCCCGCAACCAACGATACTTGCCCGACCGCCGACGGCCCACAAACCACGGCGGTCGTGGCACGTCTGGCCTCCGCCAGCGTCAGGATGCCGGCGAGATCACCCCGGACCAGGATGGCATAGCCGTCCGGCCCGGGCGTCAGCACGATGGTCTCAATCAGCCCTCGGAGGATCTCGGCGGCTTCTGTCCGTGTCCCCGATGTGTCGAGCGCTGCCGCAAGATCGCTGACCTTCTGTCGATAGATCTCGGCCATGCTCGGATGCAGCATCGGTGGCGGTGCGGCACGGCATCCGCGCCTGGCTTCCAGCTCGGCCTTGCGCGCCTCGAGCGCCGCCATCCGCGCCTTGACCGCGTCGGCGGGCACACCGTCGATCAGCGCCTGCACCAGCCGGTCGAGATCGCGTCCGATCTTTGCGAGTTCGCGATCGAGGCCTGCTGCCTGATCCGCGACCGCACCCCGCAGCCGGTTCATCTCGGCGGTGAACTCCTCGCAGAAGACGGCAAAGAGTTCGGGCTCCATCAACCGATCACCGAGCGCGCCAAGCACCCGCGTCTCGATCTCGTGCCGGGCAATGGTCCTGCGATTGTCGCAGGTGCCCTTGTTGCGCGCACTCGAACAGCCGACATGGCGCTGCGAAATCGTCGACATACCGCCGCCACAGACCCCGCAACTCAGGAGCCCGGAGAGCAGGTAGCGTGGGCGACGAACCTTGCCCATGGCCGCGCCACGGTTGGTGCGTGGGGGCAGCGCCATCGCCGGCCTGACGAGATACCGAGAGACCTCGTCGACCGCGAAACCTTTGGCGATTCCAGAGAGGTCGATCTCCAACTCGGACGCGTCCTTGGAAACGCGCCCAAGGTTTGATGATAGGCGCAGGTGGTGCGCGCCCGTGTGCGCCAGCGCGTTCCTCACCGCACCGTCTTCCGGGACACCGTCAACGGCTCCGTCAGGCCCAAAGCCCCAAAGCCTGACGGCGGGTCGGATCGTCGGATCGAAGGCGCCCCTGCTGAGCGGGCTTGTCCGCAAGGCGGCTGAAATCACTGTCGAAGTTTCCGACGAGATCGTCATGGGAGCACCGGCGGCACGTCGGGCAATTCGCGAAACCTCCGAATCACGCCGCCAGGTCGACATTCTGGCATCGATGCTTGAAAGGATCCCTTCGATCCGCGAGACCAGTGCCTCCAGCTTAGCCTCTTCTTTAGGCCGCGCGATGGTCACCTTCCAGGTCGTTCCCATGGTGATGCCCGCAAACTCTGCCTGATCGGCCTCGTCTGAATTTGACCAGAAGGTGAGCAGCGGCGGTGCGATCGCCAAGGCGCCAGCGCCAATCATGAGCTTTCGTCGGGAAAGATCCGAATTCATTATCTAACCTCCGAAGCCCTCGAAGAAGATTGCGTCACTGTCGACACCTAGGTCTTCGAGCATAGCCCGTACCGCCTTTACCATCATAGGCGGGCGCAGAGAAAATTCTCGCGGGTCTTCGGCGTCGGGCGCGATTCAGGACCGTTATCCAGCAGGACTTGGTGAATGACGCCGGATTTGCCACGCTTTGCGTCCTCGTTGCCGGGCTCAAGACCGCCACGCACCATTCAAAGCTGTCATGCCTCGCCGCTAACTGCTTGGGGCCCTCATTGTGGAACCACTCCAGGATATTGCGCGCCAGACCGGAACGAAATCTTGCGGCTGGATCGCAGATCTTCGAGCTGATCGAGGATAGGAGCTCGCTTCGCTATTCGTTCGCCATCTACCTGGGCCACTGTTTTGGTCGAGAGAGAGGGATGGGAGACGGATCGGAATCGAAATGCCGGCAATGATCTCCCGCAGCTCTCGCAAAAGACTGAGCCGAAGCTTTGCGAGGGCGGCGACGCAATGTCGGCTTGCAGGTCCGCGCGCATCATTGACGCGACCTACTTCGTCTAGCTCCGACGATTTAGCGGGACGGGCAGGTCGCATCTTGCGGAGCTGTGCAATCATTCCACGCCGTACTGTTGCAAGCCGGGTTGGTTATTGATCGTTCCCGATCTGATGGTCCTTCGACCGACGGCCGACTACAACTGACAATCGATTGGGACGAAGCTCGTGACCGGCGATTCAGACCAGAGGAAGCAGACCAAGCCGCCCGACGCCGACAGCCTCAAGCCGGCCTGATCCGAGAAATTCGTCCCGTTACCAGCATCCCGACGCGCGCCGGGGCGAAGCCGTTGCGTCAAAAGCAAATCGGCTATCGATCTTCGTTCAACACATCTGAGGTTCCCCCTCCGGAGTCCTTGTGGCGCGGCGCATTTTCGGTCCGCCGCACTATTGCACGGGAGCTAATTCCTGTAGGGTGCAGAAATCGCCTCGCGATGAATGAGCGACTTGGAGAAAACTGGCGTCATTTCTGACGCTCTACCCCACTATGGCCGAGACGATTTCCGATATTGTTGGACAGGCCAGAGCGATATCCGAGCAGGACATGGCGGCTGCTGCCTCACTCCTCGACGGCGTGCTTCGCGAGCAGCCGGATAACCGCGAAGTCCGCCTGTTGCAGTACGATCTTGCACTACGCCGAGCTGACTTCCCGGGCGCGGAGACCGCGATGGACGCGGCTCTCGCACACGATCCCGATGCGGCCGATTTGCTCAGCCGTCGGGCGACGCCGCGGTTCCATCTCGGCCGTCTCGCCGAGGCGCGAGACGATCTCGTCACAGCGATGGCACGTGAACCCTCCCGGACGCGTGCGATCAGGCTTGGCCATCTTCATCACGCGCTTGGGGCACCGAACCTAGCGATCGATCTCTTCCGTCGTGCTCTCGCCTATGGAGCGGGCGAGACCGAAGGACAACGCGCTCAGGTTTGGGCGCTGCTGATGCGCGCGCTGCGTGATCTCGGCCGGACTGCGGACGCCGATGACGCGGCGACAGCATGCCTTCGCCTCCACCGCTCAAAGCCGATCAGCGTCGCCTCCTCGGTCGAGCGGATCACGAACCAGTTCGATTTCTGGGGCTTTGATGCCTTCCGCAAGAAGGACGGACTTGCGCGGGCTTTGTCGTCGGTCCCTCAGAATATCGCACCACGGCATCCCGCGACATACCTCCTGCCCGGCGACGCGGGCCGCCTCGCGAAGGATGCGGCCGCCGGCCGAAGCGGTCCGGTTTGGATCGTGAAGCCACCCGATCTGTTCGGAGGTCAGGGTATGCGTATGATCGAAGACCCGGACGTGCTTCTGACGGACGAGCCACTTATCGTACAGCACTACATTGATCGGCCGCTGCTCGTTAATGGATGCAAGCAACATCTGCGCTGTTACATCTTGATCACCGAGGTTGATCCCCCGCGCACATGGTTTTGCCGCGACGGCCTCGTGCGGTTTGCGCCGGCGCCATTTGTTCGCGAGCCAGGCTGGCTGGATCGCACGGACATGCACATCACCAACACAGCGCTGCATGCGGGTCATCCCGGGATCCGCATCAACCAGGATAAGAGCGTCGAGAACGACGGTTCAATCTGGGGCCTCGGCGCGTTTCTCGCCCATGTTGCGCCGGACGAGGCGCGTCGGGCCGTGCTTTGGCGCGATCTTGAGGATACCGCGCGACGTCTCGTCGATGTTCTGGACCGAAGCGGATTGTTCGAGGGTCAGAAGGCGACAGGGCGCGCCTACCGGCCCAAGCTGATCGGTCTCGACATCATGCTCGACGAGGACCTCAAACCCTGGCTGATCGAGATACAGCGGGATCCCGGGCAGACCGGTGCCGGCCCGGTCAATACGATCAACGCTCGGGTCTACGACGCGATGTTCCGCATGACGGTGAGCCGGACCGGCAAGGGTGACGCGCCCAGCATACTGGCGCGCGAACGCGCGGCCGAGGATTCCAATAGCGGACCATTTACGCGCCTCTAGTCTGCGCTCTCTGCGACGGCCTTTCCGCGAAACACGCGCATTTTGCAACGACCCGAGATGAACAGTAGCTGAACGGGCGATTCAGTATAGGTTCAGGGCTGCTGCCCTATCTCTTTGGAAATCCGAACCGAACGCGGGATCCGCTTCGGCATCGGTGGAGGTAGAAGGCGCTGTCGCTCACGCCAGAGCATTCGTCAACTTCGACGATCAAGTTTTCGGCGATACTAGTTTGCGCCGTGTTGCAATGGTCGGCCGGTTGGAAGAGCAGGCGACCACGAGAGGAGAGATGAGAATGCTCGATCTGTTCGGAGGGATGGATATGCGCGGCATAATTCGGGCGCGCGGAAACCGTCCGGGCAGGAGCGCAGGGACGAAATTTGGTGGCATTGCGTGGGTGATTGCTACAGATCCTTCGAACGATCCTGATGTCTATCGTCAATCCAAAGCCGCGCTTGCAGAAGTCGACAGAGTATTGCTCGAACTCGGTACCAATCGATCGCAACTCATCAGTGTCACTGCTAATCTGCAGCTGATCCAGCTTGAGTTTGAAGTCGAACGCGCGTGGTTGGAATGGATCGGTGACGATGCAGCGCACTGGCCAACAATGGGGTACGTTGAGGCCGTGCCTCGCAGTTCGAACTTAGTGGAGTTCGCCGTCATCGCGGCATGCGCCTGACCTCCGGCAGTTCGTGCGTGGCGGCTCCAAGGCGGCTGCCAATACAGGATCACGCGTTCATCAAACTCGGGAACGGCAAGAATATACGATCGAGCAAATTCTAATGAGACGCCGACGGGACCTTCCGGGCATTGAGTCCCGTTAACGCGCGTTCGAACGTAACGAGAAGATTGCGAGGCTACTGGCAATGGGCCTCGTGGATGAAGACTTTGGTCGGTGCATTCGCTAAACGTACCAACTGGATAAATGGCATGATCAAGAGATGTGCACGCACTCGAGACTAGTCCTGGCGGCAACTTCGATCGCGGCGCTCTTCTTTTTTGCACCGCAGGGCGCCGCGCAGAATCCTGTGCGGCATACGTCCGAAGTTGTCGCGCAGAACTTCTCTGAAATTCTCACGGCCGCACGCGCAATCGTTCCTGAAGGGCAGCTCATCGATGCCGGCATGGCCGCGAATTCGCCCGAGCCGGCAATGGACCTTCTGTTCTTGAGCATAAGCGGGCACCTCACATCGGTTCGCGTCGATATTGCGTCAAGATCGATCATTGGCGTACTGGGCACACAGACGATCGCGAACAGGACACAGTCCTCAATAGGGTCTGATGGTGCCGGCGCAGCTTCAAGTGTCAGCGAAGCCGGGGCGGCCGGCAACGCAGAGAGTGCGGCCTCGAGCAACGCGGCGGCATCGCGCGCTGGCCGTGACGGCCGAAGCTCCCGAGGGGACGGAAGTATTGGGCGCGGCGACCGAGGCCGCGGCGGTCGCGGGCGTGCGGGTCCGGGAGGCCGCGGACCAGGCGGCGGCCCTGGTTCTGGTGGTGGTCCCGGACCAGGCGGTGGTCCCGGATCGGGCGGCGGCCCTGGTCCTGGTGGTGGTCATGGGCCCGGTGGTGGCCCCGGACCAGGCGGTGGTCCTGGGCCCGGTGGTGGTCCCGGGCCTGGTGGTGGTCCCGGGCCTGGTGGCGGGAATCAGGGCGGCGGAGATCCCTAAAGATGCGAATTCTGCTCGTCGAAGATGAAATCGACCTCGCCAAGCAGATCGCCCGTGCCCTTGAAGTGGTCGGGTTCACAGTCGATCTAGCGGACAATGGTGAAGACGGTCGACATCTCGGCATAACCGAGAACTATGCTGCCGTCGTGCTCGATCTCGGCCTGCCCGTCGTCGACGGCGTGACGATCTTGCGCGACTGGCGGCGCGAAGGTCTCGCTACGCCGGTTCTGATCCTGACCGCGCGCGGCGGTTGGCAGGATCGGGTTGCGGGCCTGAATGGCGGTGGTGACGACTACCTGACCAAACCGTTTCATATGGAAGAACTCATCGCTCGGATACGAGCCTTGGTCCGGCGCGCTGGTGGTCAGCCGGATTCTTTGCTGCGCGCCGGCGACGTTGAGCTGGATATCGTCTCGAGAGCCGTTACCAAGGATGGAACGGCGGTCGACCTTACGGCCAATGAGTTCAAAGTCCTTGCGACGCTCATGCTCCAGCCAGCCGAAGTGCATTCGAAAACCAACCTCGCAGAAACCGTCTACGGCCTTTGCGACGGGCGCGACAGCAACACGATCGAGGTCTTCGTTGCTCGGTTGCGCCGCAAGCTGGGAGCTGATCTCGTTGAGACCGTGCGCGGCCACGGCTACCGGATTGGCGCTTGAGCAAACCTTCCTCATTGAGGGTCCGGGTTCTGGTTGGCGCGGTGATCTGGATTCTCGTTGCAGTCGCCTCGGGCGGCTATGCGGTTGTTGAAGTCTTTCGCGACTCGGCGATGCGCCAGTTTGACCAAAAGCTCGAGCAAGAACTCACACTGTTAAGTGTTGCCGTCGCGACAGCCCCGGAGAACCCCAGTCAGAGGATGACGTCGCCGGCGTTTGCGCGAGTTTACTCCGGGTTTTACTGGCAGGCCGAGCGCGACGGCATGCAGTTCAAATCGCGCTCTCTCTGGGATCAGGTGCTCGAAATCCCAACGGGTCAGGGCATGGTACGGAGCGAGGCAATTGGACCGGACGACCAGAATCTGCGTCTTTTGTCGCGTAACTTGCGGGCGCCAGACGGTGTCCGTTGGCAGCTGACAGTCGCCGCCGATCTGGCGAAGCTGGAGGAAGAAACTGCTCTCTTCCAGAGAGGCCTTTTGCCTGCGGCGGGTTGGCTTGCCGCCGCGCTGATCGCGGCGGCTGTTCTTGTATTGCATGCCGCCTTGTCGCCGCTGAAACACCTGCGCGAAGCCGTCCGAGGGCTTAGGGCGGAGGACGCAGGCGCAATCACGCAAAGCTTCCCGAGCGAGGTGGCGCCGTTGGTCCGGGACCTAAACGACATGCTCCAAAAGAACACCCGTCTCAGAATCCGCGGGCGGGCGCAGGCGGCAAATTTGGCGCATGCCTTGAAAACCCCAGCAGCTATTTTGATGAACGAAATCGACCGCGTCCGCAGCGGCGAGCAGCTGGATCTCGCAATTGCTGAGGATGCAGTCGGCCGAATCGCGAATGTTGCGAGTCATCACGCCAGTGCCGCCGGCGCGCCGCCAAACGACCGGCCCCCAGACCAGCGCTACGATGCGGTCCCTCTGCTCGACGGGGTCTGTCGGGCTATTCGGAAGCTATTTCCGGAGCTTGTGGTCGAGAGCGACATGCCGCCGCGACTGCAGCTCGCCGTCGCACCGTCGGATCAGCAGGAGATCTACGGCAACCTCCTGGAAAACGCTGGTAAATGGGCGAAGTCGCGGATCGAGGCCAGGCTCTCCAACGGCCCCGATGGTGCCGCGTTTGTCGTCGAGGATGATGGGATAGGTGTCCCGGACGCCCAGCGCGCGCACATCCTGCATCAAGGTGTACGGCTGGATGAGAACAAGTCAGGGTCGGGGCTCGGTCTCGCAATCGTCGAGGAGATCGTAGATCGGTACGACGGCAGCCTGGATCTGGACCGATCTCGTATGGGCGGTCTAAAGGTGCAGGTTGTCCTGCCGCGTCAGCCACCTACCTGAACGCTGGGCGGACATCGCCTTGAAGCTGACCTCGGCATCGCGCTGATGGGCTGGTCGCACCGAGTGCGAAGGACCGTGCAGGAGCTTTATCAATGGCCCACGAAACCGCGGCCACGACAACCGTGGTGCGCGGGATCACGGCGCGTTCGGGCAACGGCATCCCGTCGAAGGCGGAACTTCGACCGCAGCACGTGTCTGCTATGCGGTGATGTGATCAACCGGCAGCCCGTCGAGGACCTCAGCGGTGTGCTCGCCAAGTCTCGGCACCATTGCACCGACCGAGAGTCGATGATCGTGGAACTTGAATGGCGGGTTGGGCACGCGGAACGCACCCGCGCCGTCGCCGACTGTCGCCATCAGACCGCGCGCGGCAGACTCAGGATCATCAACTGCTTCGCCGCGCAGGGACCAACTGGAATGTCGACCGAAGCTCAGAAAACCGACGGGAGAATGAATGCGGTATTTGTGTTCGTGATCTTTGGTGGTCGTGCTTCTGTCTGTGCTCGACCCGCCAGTCAGAACGCCAAAGGAATGACTATGCGAATGCGCCAAGCATTTGTTGCAATCGCGATTATCGTCTGACAGGTTTCGACAGGGGCAGGCGGAGGCGCGCGATGCCGTCGAAGCATGTGAAGGTCACGAAAGGTCTCGACTTGCCCATCGGCGGCGCCCCTGATGTCGTCATCGACGATGCGCAAGAGGTTAGCTCGGTAGCAGTTCTCGGCACGGACTATGTTGGCCTCGAACCAAAGATGATGGTCGCCGAAGGGGAACGTGTCACGCTCGGCCAGCCGCTATTCCGGCACAAACGCGATCCGTCGATACTTTTCACTGCACCTGCAGGCGGCACGATCGCCAACATCCACCGTGGTGAAAGGCGGGTGTTGAAAGCGGTCGTCATCGACGTTGACGGAGAAGATGCAGAAAAGGCAGCGCCGGGTGTAGGGGGCGACGGCGATATCAACGCGGATGACCTGCGTGTCCGCCTGCTCCAGAGCGGCCTTTGGACTGCGTTTCGCACGCGCCCATTCAGCCGAATCCCTGCTTCGGACGCGACGCCGCGATCGATCTTTGTGACGGCCTGCGATACGCGTCCGCTTTCCGGAGACCCAGAAGTGATGGTCGCCGAACACAAAGAAGCGTTCGCGCTTGGCCTCGATCTTCTCGCGCGACTGGCTTCGGGAAACGTCCTTTTGTGCACCGGCGCCCGATGGTCCGGGCCAACCGGGTCCGCGTCCACGATCGAGCACGTTGTCTTCGATGGGCCCCATCCGGCTGGGCTTCCGGGCACGCACATCCACCATCTGGATCCCGTTGGATCCGAGCCGTATGTCTGGCATATCGGCTATCAGGACGTGATCGCCATTGGGAAGCTTATTGGCGAGGGCCAATTTTGGACCGAACGTGTTATCGCCCTGGGTGGCAAAGGCTTCACAAATCCCCGCATGATACGCACCCGGCTGGGCGCCGACATCGTTTCACTCACGGCTGGCGAACTTGCTGTACCGAGCCCAGAGAACACGCCGGCGCGGTTGATCTCCGGATGCGTACTCAGCGGTCGTCATGCGAGAGGTGCGGAGGCCTATCTTGGCCGGTACCATCTGCAGGTGTCCGCCGTCCCACAGATGCGCCCGCGCCGTTGGCGATCCTAGCAGCGCCCGCGCGAGAACCGGTATTCCTTCTCTGACTTGCTGGCCCGTCTGCATGGCCACGCGGCATTCACGACGGATCAGAACGGTCGTGCCACGGCCATGGTGCCCGTTGACACGTTTGAACAACTGATACCGATGGATGTCCTGGCGGCGCCTCTGCTCAAATCGCTTCTCATTCAGGATACCGATCAGGCTCAGGCGCTTGGCGCTCTGGAGTTGGACGAGGAGGATTTGGCCTTGTGCTCGTTCGTCTGCCCCGGAAAGAACGATTACGCGTCGGTGCTGCGTCGGAACCTTGATACAATCGAAAGAGACGGTTGATCCGGGATGGCCGAGCCCGCTGCAGATACCAACATGGGCGCGCGGACTGGACGCAGATCGCGACAGGGCTACTGGGATCTGGTGCTAAAATTGCGCGAGCGCTTGGCCTGGTCGTCAAGCATGCCCACGGTATCCGCACCGCATATCCGCGACGCAAACAACATCGACCGACTGCTCAATCGATTTGTTATCGCCACGCTGCCGTGCTGGCTGATCGGAATGTGGAATGTTGGCGAGCAGATTGCCGTAGGGACGCAGATCGCCGGCGTGGAATCCCTACCGGGCTGGCGCGCGGGCCTGATCACCGGCGTTGGGTTGCCAATCGATCCGGCAAACGTTCTCTCCTGCTGGCTGCACGGATTTCTCTACTTTCTGCCGGTTTTCCTGACGGCGCTGATTGTCGGTGTCTTCTGGGAAGTCCTGTTTGCGGCCCAGCGCAAGCGCCCGCTGGACGAAGGCGTGCTGTGCATTGCATGGCTCTTTGCTCTGATTCTGCCACCAACCGCCACCCTGTTTCACGTTGTCTACGGGATGTCTGCCGCAATGGTCCTCGGCAAGGCTATATTCGGCGGAACCGGGCGGTATCTGGTGAGCCCACCTATCCTTGGCATCTGCGTCTTGTTCTTTTCGTACTCCAGCGTGTTGCATGGTCCTGAGGTCTGGATTCCACTGGCGGGCTATCAGGAACCGACCACGCTCGAACTGGCCATCCTCGAAGGCGGCGTCCCAGCGCTGATCTCGGTCGACTACAGCTGGTGGTTGCTATTCATCGGCAATCAGCCGGGGCCCTTCGGGGTCACGTCGGTATTGGGATGCCTAATCGGAGCCGTGTACCTGATCCTGACGGGTTCGGCCTCATGGCGTATCATGGCCGGGTCGCTGGTGGGGTTGATCGTGACGGTTAGCCTGATCGGGCTCGCCGCTCCTGCAGAGTCCGACGCTCTGTCCACCCCGTGGTACTGGCACGCGGTTTTGGGCGGCTGGGCCTTCGGCACGGTCTTTCTCGCCACTGACCCCACTGCTGCCGCCGCGACCCGAACAGGACGCTGGGCGTTCGGCGTGATGGTGGGGGTCGCAACTGTTGTGGTTCGCCTGACAAATCCGGCCTATTTCGAAGGGGTTGTTTTCGCCTGTCCCAGCCCCCTAGAACTGGGCCATATTTCTTTGAGCTGTACAGGAGTGATGGATGGCCCGGAAGCGTCACACGGACGAGGATGCGTTGCGGCTGCTGCGTGAGATTGAGGTGCATTTGGCGTCGGGGAACGACGTCA
>CAJICH010000048.1_pt1 | contig 14401 bp, 14 predicted proteins | sample 9199591 | NCBI WGS metagenome assembly CAJICH01 (sample SAMEA7708332, study PRJEB35096) | sediment metagenome | biome: marine neritic benthic zone biome [ENVO:01000025]; feature: sediment [ENVO:00002007]; material: shallow marine sediment [ENVO:03000034] sea grass bed [ENVO_01000059] ...
AGGAGAAGCTGCGCTTCGCCATCCGCGAGGGCGGCCGCACCGTCGGCGCAGGCGTCGTCTCCAAAATCATCGAGTGATCAGAACGCTTTGATGGCCCGGATTAATCCGGGCCATCAGCTAAAACCGCGTGAGAAACCAGGGCCGCCCCCAGGGCGGCCCTTTTCATTTGTCCGGCACCCCAACTCTACCTTAGGAGAGAGGGAAGCATCGGAGGACATCATGGCCATGACCCCGAAACTTGCCGTCCCAGTCCTTGCGGCAATCGTGACGGCCTGCGCGCAAGGCGCGGCCGTCGAACCGCAATCGGTCAACCCCGACTATGTCGTTGGTGGCGGCGAATGGGACAGTGGTGGCGGGATCACCATCGCCGCCCACGCTTTCGAGCGAAACGGTATCACGGTTGTTTGTGGCGCCTGGACCACTGACCAGCAATCCGCGGTCAGCGCGACCCTGAACGAGAACATCATTGAAGCCGCTTCGATCTATGCTGGCGGCACGCGCCTGGTGCAGAATCTGAACTTCATGCCCCGCGTGCGCTACGCCGAAAACATTGCCGGCGCGCCGGCCAACTGCGTTGCATCTACCAAGCATTGGCGGGCGGAGTTCGCCACCGAGGGCGCTCGCGTCGAGATCCCGCGCATGCAGTTCATCTTGGATGACGAGGACAACCATCGGGTGACTTTCCGGCAATCGGCCCGGCCTGATATTGTTGAGTAGCGCCGTAACAGATCTCGCGAATGGATCGTCGCGGCGCTGGCGTTGTGGCAAAATCATCGAGTAACGCTCGATACCGCGCGAGCATTCGGGGCCGCCCATCAGGTGGCCCTTTTCATTTGTGGCGGACACCCCAATTCTATGGCAGATGGCATGAACCGGAGGATATGATGACCGGCAAACCGACACTTACTCTTGTCCTGGCCTCGATCCTCGCCGCCTGCGCCCAAGGCGCACTTGTCGAGTCGCAATGGGTCGGTCCGGACTACGCGATCGGCGGCGGTGAATGGGATAGCGGTGGCGGTATCACCAATGTAGCCCGCGCCTTCGAGCGCAACGGCATCACGATCGTCTACGGTGCTTGGACCACCGATCAGCAATCAGCGCGAGTCTGAACGAGAACGTGATCGAGGCTGCTTCGATCTACGCGGGCAGCACGCGCCTGGTGCAGAACCTGAACTTCATGCCGCGCGTGCGCTACGCCGAAAACATTGCCGGCGCGCCGGCCAACTGCGTTGCATCTACCAAGCCTTGGCGGGCGGAGTTCGCCACCGAGGGCGCTCGCGTCGAGATCCCCCGCCTGCAGTTCGCCCTGTATGACGAGGCCAGCAATCGGGTGACGTTCCGCCAATCGGCCCGGCCTGATATCGTTAAGTATCGCTGTAACAGACCTCACGAATGGATCATCTCGGCGCCGGCGCATTTGACAGGTTGCGCGGCTGCCCCCACTCTCTTGCGCCGGGAGAACGCACAAGGGCGGGTCATGAACCGGCAAATCGAGCGGCACCGGGTCGAGGGTCAATCTGGCGCGCCGCTCGCCAAATTCTCCGATCCGGATTGGACCGCGACGGGCGAGCGCCGTGCCCGCGTCGGGCTGCGCGCCCTGAAGACCCTATGGTTCAATACCGGCACGCTTTGCAACATCGCATGCGAGAACTGCTATATCCTGTCGAGCCCGACCAACGACGCGCTCGCATACTTGAACCTCGCCGAGGTCGAGACCTATCTAGACGAGATCGCCACGCTGGGCCTGCCGACCGGTGAGATGGGCTTCACCGGTGGCGAGCCCTTCCTGAACCCGGACCTGCCGGCCATGGCCGATGCAGCCTTGGAGCGCGGGCATCGGGTGCTGATCCTCACCAACGCCATGCGGCCAATGATGCGAAAGGCGCCGCGTAAGGCGCTGGCTAGCCTCGCCGCAAGGTTCGGTGAGCGATTGGTGCTTCGCGTTTCGCTCGATCATTACGCCGCCCTGCACCATGATGCCGAACGCGGGGTGGGGAGCTTTGCCGCCTCGCTGGCCGGCATGCGCTGGCTGCGCGACAACGGTGTTCGCATGACGGTCGCCGGGCGGACGATCTGGGGCGAAGACGAGGTGTCCGCACGGGCGGGCTATGCGGCGCTCTTCGCCGCGGAAGGCTTCGCCATCGATGCCGCCGACCGGTCGGAGTGCGTGCTATTCCCCGAGATGGATGATAGCGCCGATGTGCCCGAGATCTCCGCTGCCTGCTGGGGTGTCCTGAACAAACGGCCGGACGACGTGATGTGCGCGACATCGCGCATGGTCGTGAAACGCCGGGCGGCGGCACGGCCGGTCGTCCTGGCCTGCACGCTGTTGGCCTATGACCCGCGCTTCGAACTGGGCCATACTCTGGCCGAGGCGCAGCGCACCGTCTCGCTCAATCATCCCCATTGCGCCAAATTCTGCGTGCTGGGCGGGGCGACCTGTTCGGCCTGAGAACGATGACACAAGACGCTCAAAAGCTCCGTGCGGATGTTTGGATTGCCGAGAACCAGCCGCACTGGTCGGAGTGGTGCGCGACCATCTGGGATCATGCCGAGACCGCTTGGCGCGAATACCGCTCGGCCGCCTTCTACGTCGACTTGCTGCGCGCGGAAGGATTCGAGGTCGAGCAAAGCTCGGGTGGAATGCCCACCGCCTTCTGCGCCCGTTGGTCGAACGGCGATGGACCGGTATTGGGCGGCTATGCGGAATACGACGCTGTCCCCGGCAACTGCCAGGCCGCGGCGCCGCGTCAAGAGCCGCGGGCTGAGCTCTCGCGGTTTGCCGCCGGGCATACCGACCCTCATTCAGCGCTGGGAATTGGCTCGCTGATCGGTTTCCTGGCTTTGAAGCACGTGATTGAGACGGACGGGCTGACCGGAACCCTTGTCTTCTTCGGCGAGCCCGCCGAGAAGGTCTGCGGCTCGAAGCCCTTCCACGCGGCGAAGGGGTACTACGACGACCTAGACGCGGCTTTCTCGTTCCACCCCGCCTACATGCTGCCCTTGTCGAACACGGTGGCCTGGACGGTTCACTGCGGGGCCAATTGGGGGAAGGTCTATACGTTCCTCTGCGACCGGCCACAGGACTGGGGCGTGAACCCGAACGCGCCGATCCCTCTGGCGCACACGACCGCCCGAGCGCCCGGCGCGACCGATGCACTGATGCAGATGTATGCGAGCAGCAAGATCACGCGCGACTCGATGTGGGCGCATTCTGGAGCGTGGTCCCTGAACGAGGCGGTGCTGATTGGCGGCCAAGCCACCGCCGACAACCTTGCGCCGCACATCTCGCAGATTGCCTATGCGGCGCGGGCGCCGAAGACCGAGATGCTGGAGAGCATTTTCGGCGTCCTCGACCGGAACGCGAAAGCGGCGGCGCAAGTGACCCATTGCCGGGTCGAGAAGGGCTGGGTCTCGCGCACCAGGCCGGGCCTGCCGAACCACGCCTTCGCGCGGCTGACCTGGGAAAACATGGCCCGGATCGGCGGGCCGGTCATGCCTGAAGCGGCGAAGGACTTCGCGCGCGAGGTCCAATCCTCGCTTGGGCTCGCTGCCATGGACGAGCCATTCCTGCCCGCGGTGACCGACCTGACAGACCCGGAGGAAGCGGAACGGGGCCTGCGCGCCATGATGCAGGCGGATGTCGATCACTTCACCAACGACGATTACGTGGAATACACCTGGCACGCGCCCACGGTCCGGTTCTTCGTCGGTCGGCCCATGCTGGCACCAGCCGAACCCGGTTACCGCTATCCCGATTGGGCGATGAGCGCGCTCGGCGGGTTTGCGCCTGCCATTGACCCGATGACCGCGGTTGCGGGGCGGGTAATTGCGCAGACCGGTATAGACCTGCTGACCGATCCCGCCGCGCTTGCCGCGATCAGGGCTGAGTTCGACGAGCGCACGGGTGGCGGCATCGGTGGAAAGAATTGGCTGCCGCCACAACTCGACCCGGCGACCCCACCTCCGATCCACTATCGCTGGCCCGAATATGTCGAGACCCCGCGCGGCCGCGAATGGTGGATTGGGCGGCAAGACGATCGGATCGAGTCGCTAGAATGATTACCGCCTCGGCGGCGCCCAGTTCTCCCGCAGGTAGGTCTCACGGAAGCCGCAGCGTTTGATGTTGTTGTAGGAGTGCTGCGGGTCGCCCGGCACGTCCTCGCCGGTACAGGTATGGATCGCGGTGCATCCCTCTTCCAGGGCGAAGCGCACGCGGGCAGCCAGGTTTGCGCTCTGGGCACCGCGTCCGCGCATCTCGGGCGCCGTGGCGCCGAAGTCGGTCCAGGCTTCGTTGCCCCGTATGAAGATCGCGCCGCAGCCTGCCGGCGTATTGCCGTCGAAGGACATGAAGGCGTGGAAACCCGGCGCGCCCGGAACCCCCGCGATCCAGGGGATGGCGTTGTCGCCGAGATCAAATGCGGCGCAAACAATGCGGGCGAAATCGGCACCGTGTTCGAGCCCAATGCGCCGGGTCACAAGGTCGGTCGGCCGTTCCTCGATCGGATCAGCGGCGCCACGTGAGAATTTCTGCCAGCCGCGGGCGCGTTCGAACCTCGCAGCGGCGAATGCGTCCTCGATGCCGTCAATGCGCGCCTTCGGGTGGAGCTGAAAGAAGAACCGGGCTGCGCCCGCACTGCGAAAGGTCTCCGAAGCCTCGGTAATCCACGTTGTGTCGAAGGGCCGGTCAAGACCGCAGCCCAGCACCCGGTTGATCACAATGGCCGAGGCGGGGAGGGCGCCCGCGACAGAGACGATCCCATCGCCAATGGGATGGATCGCGAGCTTCAACCGGTCAGCCAGAGCCTCGTTCACCAGGGCGTGAAGCGCTTCCAACTCCGCCCGCTCGATGCTTTCCGATCCGTGCATCATCACCTGATGCTTGCACCGGCTCTGAATTGGGTCAAGCAGTCATCACCCCATCTCGGTCAGCACCGTCCCGAACCGCTCCAGCGCCCAGTCGACCTGGCTCCGCGTGATCACCAGGGGTGGCGCGATGCGGATCGAGTGTTCGTGAGTGTCCTTGCAGAGGATGCCGCGTTCCTTCAATGCGTCGCAGTAGCGCCGGGCGCCGCCGGCCTCGGGGTGCAGCTCTACCGCCAGCATCAGGCCACGGCCACGGATTTCCTTGACCGCGTTCGAGCGGATATCGTTCAGGCCTGCCATGAAATAGTCACCCTGTTCGGCGGCATTCTCGACCATGCCCTCGTCGACCAGAACCTTCAGCGCCATACGGGCGACGGCACAGGCCAGCGGGTTGCCGCCGAACGTGCTGCCATGCTCGCCAGGGCGGAGCGTGCCCAGAACCTCGGTATTCGAGAGCACCGCCGAGACCGGGTAGAACCCGCCCGAGAGCGCCTTGCCGACCAGGGTCACATCCGCCTCGATCCCCTCATGCTCCTCGGCCAGCAGCTTGCCTGTGCGTCCAAGTCCGGTCTGGATCTCGTCCAGTATCAGCGTGATTTTCTGCGCGGTGCAAAGCTCGCGCACTCGCTTGAAATAGCCCTCCGGCGGGATGATCACGCCGGCCTCGCCCTGGATCGGTTCGATCAGAAAGCCTACCGTGTTGGGCGTGATCGCGGCCTCGAAGGCGTCGATATCGCCGTGCTCGACCACCTTGAAGCCGGGCGCGAAAGGGCCGAAGCCGCCACGCGCCACCGGGTCGGTCGAGAAGCCGACGATCATCAGCGTGCGGCCGTGGAAATTATTCCGCGCCACGATCACCTCGGCCTGGTTGGCGGGCACGCCCTTGACCTCGTAGCCCCATTTGCGGACCGCTTTGATTGCGCTTTCCACCGCCTCGGCACCCGAGTTCATCGGCAGAACCTTGTGGCTGCCGGTCAGCGCGGCGATTTCCTCATAGAAAAGGGCGAGCTGGTCGTTGCGGAAGGCGCGGCTGGTCAACGTCAGCTTGCCCGCCTGCTCAACCATCGCCTTCAGGATTTTCGGGTGGCAATGCCCCTGATTGACCGCTGAATATGCGGACAAGCAGTCCAGGTACCGGTTGCCGTCCGTGTCCCAAAGGTGCACGCCCTCGCCACGCGTCAGCATCACGTCCAGCGGCTTGTAGTTGTGTGCCCCAAGGCTCAGCTCGGTCTGGATCAGGTTCTGGGTGGTGTCGGTCATAACCGGCTCCTAATCGATAATGCTCCGGCCAAAGAGGCTGGCAACGAGGTCGACCATCAACCGCGCCGACTTGCCGCCGTGGTCCATGAACATATTCAGCTCGACCAGGTCGAGCGAGCTGACCAGCCCGCAATCGGCCAACATCTCCATAACAAGATGGGCCTCGCGATAGGTCGCGCCACCCGGCACGGTGGTTCCGACGGCGGGCGCGATCTCCGGGTCCAGGAAATCGACGTCCAGGCTGACATGGATCATCGCGTTCTGCATGACGGCGAGGTCGATGATGCCGGCCATCAGGCGGGCGGATCCATGCTCGTCAACCTGGCGCATATCGATGACGTTCAGGCCCTTCGCGCGCAACGCCCGGCGCTCCTCCGAATCGACCGAGCGGATGCCGAACATGTGGAAGGCCTCGGTCGGCAAAACCACGCGTTCGAGCCCTTCGAACAGGAAGTCGAGGCCCGGCGCGCCGGTCAGCGCGGCCACGGGCATCCCGTGGATGTTGCCCGAAGGCGACGTGGCGGGCGTGTTGAAATCCGCATGAGCATCGAGCCAGAGGGCCAGCAATGGACGTCCTGCCGCCTGGGACCGACGCGCCATGGAGTTGATCGATCCGGCGGAAAGCGAATGGTCGCCGCCCATGAAGATCGGCACCGCGTCTCCCGTCTCCGTCCCGGCCTCGTCGATCGCGCGCGTCCAGGCGGCGACGGTCGTGGCGTTGCGGGCATTGCCCGTCACCTCAGCCTTGCGCAGCTTATCGGCCGCAATGTTGCCCTTGTCGGTGACGATATGGCCAAGCTCGCTCAGCGCGGCAGCCAGGCCGGCGGTGCGATAGGCGTCTGGGCCCATCACGCAGCCGCGTCGGCCTGCGCCGGCTTCGAGCGGAACTCCGATCAGTTCGATGTCGCGTTGCTGGGTCATGGCGTTTGTCCACGGGTCGACGTTTCTATCCGCGCAGAATGGCGGAGGGCAATGTCAGCATAAAGGTGGAATTTTGCGCAAAATGCGTATAAGATTTTTCAAAATGTCGTCAAATCTTTTCCAGAGTGACAAATGGATGCGCTCGATCGCGATCTTATCGCCCATCTGCGCACCGACGGCCGCGCACCGGTCGCGAGCTTGGCCGCCGTCCTTGGCGTCAGCCGTGCCACGGTCAAATCTCGGCTCGACCGGCTCGTCGCCGACGGCGTGATCCAAGGGTTTACCGTGGTCCTGAACGACCCGGGCGCCGAGGGCGTGCGCGCGATCACACTGATCGAGGTCGAGGGGCGAACCGCCGAGGCGGTGATCCGGCGCCTGCGCGGGTTCCCAGAGGTCCGCGCGCTCTATTCGACCAACGGCCGCTGGGACGTGGTCGCCGAATTGGAGGTTCCCAGCCTGCCAGCCTTCGACGAGATACTGCGCCGGATCCGCGAGGTTGCGGGCATTACCGTGACCGAGACCAGCATCCTGTTGGCATCGCGCAAGGGCGGGGCTTAAGCGCTCGCCTCGAGCAGGGCAAAACGGTCGTGGAATCCAGGAACGATGTTGCCTCGCTGCTCCGCGTTTCATGCCATTGTTCGTAGCAATGCTTAAACGTTTGAACATTGGGGTTGTCACTCATTAAATCCCTCCGTCGAAAATGCCCTCAACGCACACAGACCAGCAGAGTTCGCGCCGGGGCTCTCAATAGGTCTTTCTGAAGCGCTGCCCGCGCGGCAATGTGGCGAGCAATGCCAACGCGACCAGCCCGGCAATTCCGGTCACGGCCAGACCCGGAGCTACGCCGAACGCATCGCCCAAGGCTCCAATCGCCAAGGCGCCGAGGCTTGGCGCGCCGAAGCTGACCACCGTCCAGAAGCTCATAACCCGGCCGCGATGGTCGTCATCGGTCGCCAACTGCATCAACGTTTGGGTGGTGATCCCGGCGAAGGAGGCGGTGAACCCCGCGATCGCCGCCAGCGCGCAGGCGGGCGCCATAGCCGGTACATATCCAGCGAGCGCGACCACCACCGAGGTGAGGGCCAGAACCCCCGGAAGAACCCGCATGAGCCGTCCCTCGTCGACGGCAAGCCGCGAGATCGTCAGGCCAGCCACTATCGCGCCGCTGCCGCCTGCGGAGGTCAGTGCCGCCAAGCCGGGCGCGCCCGCTTCGAGGATCCGGCCGGCGATCACCGGCAGGATCTCGAAAAAACCGCGCCCAACGAAGCCGTTGACCGCGGTCATGAGCAGCACCGGCACCGCGAGGGGCAGGGCGAAGGCATAACGGGCGCCTTCTCCCAATTCCTGCAACACACTTGGGCGCGCTCCGCTTGGGCGTATTCGCTCGCGCAGCGTGATGGTCCGGAACAACAGCAGCAGCGGCAGGTAGCCGAGCGCGCCGATCAGGAAGGCGGGAGCGACGCCCCAGCCGGCGATAATCAGACCGCCGACCGCCGGGCCCAGAATGCGCGCTGTGTTGAAGGCGACAGAGGTCAGGCCCAAAGCGCTGGTGAATTGCGCGCGCGATACCATGCGCGCCGTCATCGACAGACGCATCGGTTGATATGCCGCCGAAAAGACGCCCCAAAGCGTCGAGAGCGCGATCAGCACCGGGATCGTCAGCTGGTCGATGGCCGCGAGAAGCGCCAATGCGAGACCGATCGCCACCTGGCCCGCGATCACCACCGGCATCCCGATCTTCAGCCTGATCCGGTCCGCATAGACTCCGAAGATCGGCGACAGAACCATGGTGGGCATCAGCGCCAAAGCAGCGACTAGTCCGGTCAGCCACGGTGATCGTGATAGATCCCAGGCGGACCAGCCGATAGCGATCTTCAGGATCCAGAATCCGGTAATCGCGATCCAAAAGCCGAAATAGTAGCGCCGGAACCCGGGCACCGAGAGCGCGGACCGCCGTTCTTGCTCGGTTTCTGCCCCGGTATTTTCCATGCTGTCAGTCTAGTGCTGGCGCTGGGCCTGCCTAGGGGATGGTGTCAATGATCCGGTGGAGGATGGATCAGGCTGCCGCCGCCGCGGCAATCCGGCCGAAGGCGTTGCGGACCATCTCCTCCAGCGCGTCGATCAACGGGCCGGTGGCGGCCGATCGGCGGTACATGTTGATCTTGGTCGAAGGCAGGTCGGGCAGGCTGTCGCCGTGATTGATCGGCTTCAGATGCGGGCTGACCGCACATTCGAGCATGGCATGCACCGCCAGGTCAGCCGAGACTGAGGCCTCGACCGTGCGGGTCGCGGCGGTATCGACTGCCATCTCCCAGGCGATCCCCGCTTCGTCAAGCGCGCGCTGCACCCAGGGGCGGAAGAGACATGCCCGCTCGAAGGCCAGCCGCAACGGGCGGTCGCGGAATACAGTGCCGCCGGGCGCACCGACCCAAATAAGCCGCTGGGTCGAAACGGTCTCGCCACCTGGATCGCATTCATCCTCGGTCGTCAGGATCAGATCCAGATCTCCCGAGTCGATCATCGCCTTCAGTTTGCGGGTATAGGAGGAGTAGAGGTTGACCCGGACGCGTGGATAGGCGCGGTCGAAGCGTTGCAGAATTTGGGGGATGTTCGGATAGACGATATCCGCTGGCACGCCAAACCGGATCTCGCCCTCGTAGACATCGTCAGTCATCCGCGCCATCACCTCGTCGTTGAGCGCCAGCATCCGTCGGCCATAGCTCAGCAACTGTTCGCCCTGGTTGGTCAGCGCGACCCCGCGGCCAGAGCGGTCGAGGAGTGGCTGGTCGAGGGATTCTTCCAGCCGTTTCAACTGCATTGAGACGGCGGATTGCGTCAGATGCAACTGGTGTGCAGCCTTGGTCACGCCACCGGTTTCGGCGACGGTGACGAAGCTGTGCAGCGCGGTCAGATCCAAATTCCGGGCCATCGATTGCCTCCCAGCAATTGCATCACGAATTGTGATGTAAACGGTCAAAACAATTCATTTTCATTATGTAGCAGATGGCCCCATATAGATCAACATAAATGATCGAACGCCCCCGAAGCATCACTAAAGTGAATGGAGATCGCCATGACGAGCCACATCATGTCCCTGCCGGAGCATACCGCGAAAGGCCCGGCCTTCATGGACTTGAAGTTCAAGGTTCCACCGTTCGGTAGGTGGATAGCCGTAGCGCGTGAACGCAGCCGTCTGGGAAGCCTGACCGCCGAGCAGCTCGGTGACCTGGGGATCGATTTGGACTCGGCCCGCCGCGAAGCCGCACGCCCGTTCTGGGACTTGCCCGCCGGTCGCTGACCTCGTTCGTGACGTCCCTCCCTTGATCGCCGCGTTTCATCCCCGGGCGCGGCGATCTTTCTATTTGCCGAGCGCGTAGTCCGCCAAAACCTCATAGATCGCCGCGTTCCGCCCAAGCGTCGAGCGAAACAGCGCGAACCCCTCAACCGGGAAAGCAGAGGTCGAAAACCCAGCGCGGCGTGCCGTGAAATCGCGAAGCTCCGCCGCATCTTCGGGCGTGAGGCCGGAGTTCAGGCGGGCGAGGGTCACATGAGGCGTGTAGCGCTCGCGCGCCAGTGGGATCCCGGCATCGTGGGCGGCTCGTACCACTTTCTCGCGCAGACGCCCAAGTTCATGTCCGGATCGAACCCCCGCATAGAGAACACGCGGCCGCTTGTTCCCGAAGAGTCCGGCTCCCGCGAGGTTGATCTCGAATCCAGCGCCAGTGATTCGGTCAAGCGCCAGATGCAAGTCCTCGATCACGGGTTCCGGATGCTCGCCCATGAAAGCCAGCGTCAGGTGAAAGTTCTCAGGCGCAACCGCGCGCCCGGCGGGCAACCCGGCCTGAGCGGCGGTCAGATCCCTGACGACGGCGCCGGGCAATGGGATGCCCACAAAGGCGCGGATCATTGCCTTGCCCGTTCGATTAGGTCGAGGACCAGCGGTCCGATCCGCTGGACCACCACCACAACGCCGTCGGCGCTGGGATGGAGGCCATCGGCCTGGAACATGCCGGGCCGGTCGAGCAGGCCCTCGAAGAAGAACGGATCCAACAGCGCACCGTATTCAGTGGCGAGGTCTGGATAAATTGCGTCGAACTGGGCCTGGTAGTCGGCGCCGAAATTCGCCGAGGACTTCATGCCTGTGACCAGCACCGGCAGGCCGCGTTCGGCCATGGCGGAAAGGATTGCGTCCAGATTGGCGCGGGTCTCGCTCGGATCGACCCCGCGCAGCATGTCGTTGGCGCCAAGCTCGAGGATCACTGCGTCCACCCCCCCGCCCAGCGCCCAGTCCAGCCGCGCCCGGCCGCCGGCCGAGGTGTCACCGGACACGCCCATGTTGATTACCTCGACCGGTCCGGCACCTTCTGCGTCGAGCCAGCGCTGAAGCTGCGGTACTAGGCCCGCGCCCTGGGGCAAACCGAAGCCTGCCGTTAAGCTATCGCCCAGCGCCACCACCTTCACCGGCTCCGCCGACACAGCCGGCGCGGCCAGGGCAACGCCCAGCGCCAATGCCGCCAATGCCTTGCGGGCAGCTTTCACCGGGCCATATTGGTGGCAGGAACGGAGCAGGGCGGAGAGCATGGATCAGGCGCTGATCGAACTGGAAGGCATCGGCCTGACCTTGCCAAGCCAGGCGGGCGATGTCGAGATTTTGCGCGGGATCGATCTCACCGTCACCCGGGGCGAGCGGGTGGGGATCGTCGGGCCGTCGGGCTCTGGCAAGTCGTCTCTCCTGATGATCATTGGCGGCATGGAACGGGCCAGTGCCGGGGTGGCGCGAGTCGTAGGCGCGGATCTGGGTGCCTTGGGCGAGGATCGGCTGGCACGGCTCCGCCGCGACAATATGGGGGTGGTGTTCCAGACCTTCCACCTGATCCCGACAATGACGGCGCTCGAAAATGTCGCGACGCCACTGGAACTGGCGGGGCGCCGGGACGCCTTCGACCGCGCCGCCGAAATGCTGGACGCGGTCAGCCTTGGTCATCGCAGCGCCCACTATCCGGCACAGCTTTCGGGTGGCGAGCAGCAGCGCGTTGCGCTTGCCCGCGCCCTGGCGCCTGGCCCGGCTCTGCTGCTGGCCGACGAGCCGACCGGCAACCTGGACGGCCGCACCGGCGAAGCGATCGCTGATCTGATGTTCCGCCTTGCTGACGAGCAGGGCGCGACGATGGTTCTGGTGACCCACGCGCCCGACATTGCCCGGCGCTGTTCGCGGATTCTGACCATGGCAGACGGGCGGATCTCTGAAGACTGTGCGTCCGTGGCTAGGGCCGCCCAGTAATGCCGTTCATTGTGATGCCGTTTTGGGTTTCGCTGGCGCTGCGCGAACTGCGCGGTGGGTTGGCCGGCTTTCGTGTATTCCTGGCGTGCCTGATCCTCGGCGTCGGAGGCATCGCGGTTGTCGGATCTATGACCGCCGCGATCGAACGTGGCCTGGCCGCCGAGGGTCGTCAGATCCTGGGCGGAGATGCCTCGCTCTCATTCACCTATCGCTTCGCGAATGAAGATGAGCGGGCATGGATTGAGGCCCAGGGCGTGGTCTCCGAAGTGGTGGACCTGCGCTCAATGCTTGCACGGGGCGACGACCGGGCGCTGGCGCAAGTGAAGGGGGTGGACGGGGCCTATCCGCTCTATGGTCCGTTGACCTTGTCCAGCGGCGGCGACCTGGCGCCGGCACTGGCAAACATGGACGGTGTTTACGGCCTGGTGAGCGAACCCGTGTTGGCCGAGCGCTTGGGACTTTCGCCCGGCGACCGGGTGGAGCTGGCGGGCGTCCCCTTCGAGTTCCGCGGCACCATCGCGGTCGAGCCAGACCGCATCTCCGGCGGGTTCGCACTCGGCCCCCGGGTGATTGCCTTGACCGAGGGGCTGCGCGCTGGCGGCCTTTTGGGACCGGGTACTCTCTTTACCGCGCTCTACCGGATGCAGGTTGAACCCGGTGCAAAACTGGGGGCGATCCGCGACGGTTTTACCGATGCTTTCCCCGAGGCTGGTGCGCGCTGGCGCGATCGGCGCAACGCAGCGCCGGGCCTTCAACGTTTCGTCGACCGGCTCGGCGCCTTCCTGACCCTGACTGGGCTGGCCGCACTCGCGATTGGCGGTGTCGGCGTCGGCGCGGCGGTACGCGGCTATCTGGGGCGCAAGACCAAGACGATCGCGGCGCTGCGCTCGATCGGAGCCTCAGCGGGCGAACTGTTCGCGGCGTATGCCCTGCAGATCGCGCTCATCGGAGCGGCTGGGATCGCTGCGGGATTGGTGCTCGGCGCAGCGTTGGTGGCCGTGGCCGGGCCATTCCTGGCCGAGCGCTTGCCGGTGCCGGCGGAGTTCGCGGTCTATCCGCGCCCACTCGCGATCGCCGGGTTGTTCGGCGCGCTCACCGCCGCGTTTTTCGCCCTCTGGCCCTTGGCGCAGCTTCGCGAGATGCGCCCGGCACTTTTATTCCGGGACCTGAATGAGGGGGGCACAGTCCGCCCGCGGGGGAGGATGCTCGCGCTCCTCGCGGTTCTGGTAACCGCGCTGTCCTGGTCGGTGATCGGCCTATCCGGCGCGCCGGACCTGGCGCTCTGGGTCATCGGCGCGGTGGCCGGTGCATTCGTCACGCTACGGGTGATGGCCTGGCTTGCGCGGATCGCCGCGCGCCGCCTGGCCCATGCGCGCTGGCTGCGCCACCGGCCGGGGCTGCGGCTCGCGCTTGGTGCAATTGGCGCACCGGGCGGGCAGACGGCAGATGTGGTGTTGGCGCTGGGATTGGGGCTGGGTGTCCTGGCTGCGATTGGCCAGATCGACGCCAACATGCAACGCCTGATCCGCGCGCAGTTGCCCGAGGGCAGCCCGGCATTCTTCTTCGTCGATATCCAGACCGATCAGCTCGAGCGGTTCCGGAGCCTGGTCACGGATGTCGAAGGTTCCGGCCGCATCGACAGCGCGCCGATGTTGAGAGGCGTGATGACGCATTTGAACGGCGTGCCCGCCGCCGAGGCCCAAATCGACCCGGACGGCGCCTGGGTGCTGCGCGGTGATCGGGGTGTCAGCTACGCCGCCGCCCCGCCGCCCGGTGCGGTCATCACCGAAGGCGCGTGGTGGAGGCCGGGCGATGCGGGCGAGCCCTTGGTCAGCTTCTCGGCCGAGGAGGGGCGCGAATTGGGCCTTGTGATCGGCTCGACGATCACGGTGAACGTGCTCGGCCGTCCGATAACCGCCCGGGTCGCCAGCTTGCGCCAGATCGAATGGCAAGGCTTGGGCATCAACTTCCTGATGATCTTGAACCCGGCCGCTCTGGCCGGCGCGCCGCACAGCCACATCGCCACAGTTCATGCGTCGCCCGGGGCCGAGGCCGGGATCATGCGCGCCGTGG
>CAJICH010000135.1_pt1 | contig 14129 bp, 16 predicted proteins | sample 9199591 | NCBI WGS metagenome assembly CAJICH01 (sample SAMEA7708332, study PRJEB35096) | sediment metagenome | biome: marine neritic benthic zone biome [ENVO:01000025]; feature: sediment [ENVO:00002007]; material: shallow marine sediment [ENVO:03000034] sea grass bed [ENVO_01000059] ...
CCTGCCCGATGGCCGTTCGAAACGATCCGCCATCAAGCAGGTGGCCTCTGGCCGTTTCGGCGTCACCACGGAATATCTGGTCAATTCCGACATGATGCAGATCAAGATCGCCCAGGGTGCCAAGCCGGGCGAGGGCGGTCAGCTACCCGGACACAAGGTGGACGAGACGATAGCCCGGCTGCGTTTTGCGCGGCCCGGCGTCGGACTGATCTCGCCGCCGCCGCATCACGATATCTATTCGATCGAGGACCTGGCCCAGCTGATCTACGATCTGAAGCAGATCAATCCGGATGCCAAGGTCTGCGTGAAGCTGGTGGCGGCCACGGGCGTCGGCACGATCGCGGCGGGCGTGGCCAAGGCCAAGGCGGACGTGATCCTGATCTCGGGCCACAACGGCGGCACCGGCGCCTCGCCGCAGACCTCGATCAAATATGCTGGCCTGCCCTGGGAGATGGGGCTGACCGAGGCCCATCAAGTGCTGGCTTTGAACGATCTGCGTTCGCGCATCACCCTGCGCACGGACGGTGGTTTGCGCACCGGGCGCGACATCGTGATCGCGGCAATGATGGGTGCCGAGGAATACGGCGTGGGAACCGCGTCGCTGATTGCAATGGGCTGCATCATGGTGCGCCAGTGCCAGTCGAATACCTGTCCGGTTGGTGTCTGCACCCAAGATCCTGCGCTGCGGGCGCGTTTCACTGGGACGGCGGACAAGGTGGTGAACCTTTTCAGCCTGCTGGCCCATGAGGTGCGCGAGATCCTGGCGACCCTGGGCGTGCGTTCACTGGACGAGGTTTTGGGCCGGGCGGATCTGTTAACCCAAGTCAGCCGCGGCGCTGCGAATCTGGACGACTTGGATCTCAACCCGATGCTGGTGCGTGTCGATGACGGGGACGAGATCGAATACGACCTGAACCGGCCGAGAAATGAGGTGCCAGATACGCTGGATGCCCAGATCGTCGCGGATGCGGGACCGTTCTTCAAGGACGGCGAGAAGATGCAGCTCGACTACACGGTGCAGAACACACACCGCACCATCGGCACACGGGTCTCGAGCCACATCGTGCGCCGCTTTGGCATGAACAATGATCTGCAGGAGGGGCACCTGACTGTCAGGTTGAACGGTTCCTGCGGGCAGTCGCTGGGGGCCTTCGCCGCGTCTGGGCTCAAACTGGAAGTGCTGGGCGATGCCAATGACTATGTGGGCAAGGGCCTCTCGGGCGGAGTGATATCGCTTAGGCCGCCGCTGACCTCGCCACTGGTGGCCGAGGACAATACGATCATCGGCAATACGGTGCTCTATGGCGCAACGGCGGGCAAGCTCTTCGCCAATGGACAGGCGGGCGAGCGTTTCGCGGTCAGGAATTCCGGCGCGAGCGTGGTGGTCGAGGGCTGTGGCTCGAACGGCTGCGAATACATGACCGGTGGCGTCGCGGTCGTCCTGGGCGCTGTCGGCGACAATTTCGGCGCTGGCATGACCGGGGGCATGGCCTATGTCTATGATCTGAAAGGTGAATTCAAAACCAAGGCCAATCTAGAGACCCTGGTGCTGTCGCCAGTGGAACCGGGGCCATGGGAGGACGACCTCCTGAGCCTGATCCGCGATCACGCCGCCCAGACCGATAGCCGCCGTGCCGCGGCCATCCTGCTGCATTGGGAGGAAGAACGCGGGCGGTTCTGGCAGGTTTGCCCGAAGGAGATGATCTCGCGCCTGCCGCATCCTTTGGCAGGAGACAGGTCGGAGGCGACCGCCTGAGGCGCCTGAATGGCGTGTCGCAGGACTTTCGCCGGATACCCGCAACCGGCTGCTAGGCTGCTGCATGGGTTCGCCGGACGCTGCGACGGCGGGCTGGGAGCGCATTTCAGGGAGGAAGATATGAGAACGACGCATGGTACGGTTCATTGGTCCGAGTTGATGACGCGCGATGCCGAGGCGGCGTGCGATTTTTATGGCAAGATTTGTGGTTGGAGTTTCGAGAAGTTTCCCGCGCCCGAGGGTGCGCCGCCCTATCACGTGGCGATGTCGAACGGTCAGCCCGCAGGCGGCATCCTCGAGATGAGCGGCCCTGATTTCGAGGGGCAGCCAACGCAATGGATGACCTATCTCCATGTCGATGACGTGGATGCGGCCTGCGCCGAGGCCGAAGCGATGGGCGGCACGGTGCTGATGCCTTGCTTCGACATGCCGATGGTCGGGCGGATCGCCAAGGTCAAGGATTCGACCAGTGGGGTGATCGGTCTGATCACGCCGGCCGAACAGGGGTGAGCGGCGCCGCGGTGACCACCGGCCATCGGGCAATGCCGGTCCTCGCGGTCGCCGACGTGGCGGCCTCGGTGGCGTTCTACCGCGACAAGCTTGGGTTCTCGGTTGGCGGCATGTGGCCGGATGCCGAGAACCCGGGATTTGCCATCGTCGGGATGGGTACGATCATCATCGCCCTCGATCGTGATCCCGAGGCCGGCGCGCAGCGGCATGGCTGGTGCGCCTATCTCTATATCGATGATGTGGACGCCTATCACGCAGAGCTGGCTGCGCGCGGCGTCGAGATCGCGCGGATGCCCGAGGATGCGTTTTACGGCTGCCGCGATATGGATGTGCGCGATCCGGACGGGAATCTGTTGGCCTTTGGGCAGGACCTACAACCGGGGCCCGAGGGTCCGGGGCTGTAGGGCGGGATTGATCCCGCCCTACCGACCTTCCTTTTCCAGGATGCCCAGATACCGCTCGGTCATCGCTGAGTCGCTTTCGTATGCGATCTCCGGGTCGCCGGCCATGTCGCGGATCATCTCGCTCATGGTGGGGATCGGGCGGGTCTCGGGCCAGGTGTCTGCCTGCCATAGATGCGAGCGCAGCAGCGCCTTGGCACAGTGGAGGAACACTTCCTCGACCGCGACGCGAAGCACGGTCAGCGGCAACCGGCCCATGAGCGCGCATTGCTCTAGCAATTCGGGTTCCTCATGGATCGTGGCGCGGCCGTTCACGCGCAGGGTCTCGCGCACCGAGGGGATCAGGAAGATCAAGCCCACGTGGTCGTGCATGAGGACATTTCGAAGCCCGTCGATCCGGGAATTGCCCGGCCAGTCCGGGATCAGCAGGCGCTCGTCGTCCTCGACCACAACAAAGCCCGGCCGGTCGCCCTTCGGCGAGACGTCGATTCGGATGCCGTCCGAGCTGGAGAGTAAGAGGAAAGGGCTTTTGGCGATGAAGGCCCGTGCATGGATGTCGAGCCGGTCGATCTCCTTGGTGACCGAGCGCGGGATCGGCGGTCCGTAGATCTCGCGCAGGCGGGTCTCACTGGTGATCGGCATTGCAGCACTCCTATTCCTCGGGCGTCGTCTGGGGCGAATCAGCTGCCTCGTCGGCGGGCGCGTCGGCCGACTCCTCCGCCGGTGGCGATTCGGTGGCGGCGCGCGCAACTCCAACTAGGGCGGGCCGAAGCAGTCTCTCGGCAATAGTGAAGCCTGCCTGCACCACCTCGACCACGGCGCCGGGCGTTGCGCCGGGGATCGGTGCCTCGAACATCGCCTGATGGAGGTTGGGGTCGAACTTTTCACCGATGGCCGGGCTGATCTTTTCAATCTTGTGCTTGGCAAAGGCGTTGAGAAGTTCGCGCTGGGTTAGCTCGACCCCCTCGATGAAGCTTTTGGCAGCGTCGCGAATGCCATCGTCTACATGCGCCAGTGCCCGGTCCAGATTGTCGTGCACAGCAAGTAGGTCGCGCGCCAGCCTGGTGCCGCCGTACTTCTGCGCGTCCTTTTGGTCGCGGTCGGCGCGGCGGCGCAGGTTCTCGGTCTCGGCCAGCGCGCGCAGCAGTTTGTCCTTGAGCGCGTCACGCTCGGCCTCGAGCTGGGCAAATGCGTCAATTGCTTCCTCGGCAGCGCCGGAAGGACCGGACATCACTTCTTCGATGTCCGGCAGATCGCTGAGGTCGATCTTCTTTGCCTCGGAGATCGAGGCGCCATCCTCTGCTTTGGAGGTTCCGCCAGTGCCGTTCCCGCCGGCGGACTCCGCCGGTAAGGGATCGGCCTGCCCGGCGACCTCCGATTCCTCGTCGCGCGTCTTCTTTTCCGGTTCTTCCGACATCAATCGCCTCGTCTATCCTGTTCGTTCGCGCTGGCCTGTCCGCTCGCCTTGCGGGTCAGCATGGTTCCGACCAGCCGTGCCGTGTAGTCTACGATCGGAACGATACGGCCGTAGTTCAGCCGGGTCGGACCGATCACGCCGATCGCGCCGATGATCTGGCGGCGCGCATCCTTATAGGGCGAAATAACCAAAGACGAACCCGAGAGCGAGAAGAGTTTGTTTTCGGAGCCGATGAAAACGCGGACACCCTCGGCGTCCTCGGCCAAATCCAGCAACTGCGCGAGGTCCCGCTTCGATTCCAGGTCGTCGAAGAGCTGGCGCATGCGATCAAGCTCCTCGGACCCCGTGCCTTCCTCGAGCAGGTTTGCCCGGCCGCGCACGATCAGCCGCTCCATCGCGCCCTGGTCCCCATCGGTCCAAAGTGCGATGCCCCGCTCCACGAGTCCGGCTGCCAGGGCGTCGAGCTCGGACCGGTGCGCTTCGATCTGGCAAGCGATCACCTCCTGGGCCTCGCCGAGCGTCTGTCCGCGCAAATGGGCATTCAGGAAATTCGCGGCCTCGCGCATCGCCGAAGGGGTCAACCCCGGCGGGGGCTCAAAGACCCGGTTCTCGACGGCGCCATCCTCGGTCACCAGGACCGCGATTGCCTGGTCCTGATTGAGCGGCATGAATTCCAAATGGCGGATCGGCGCGGCTTGCTTTGGCGCGAAAACCAGACTGGCGCAGCTGGAGAGACCAGACAGAAGATTGCCCGCCTCGTCGAGCATCGCGGTCAGGTCGTCCTCGCGGCTGGCGACGCGGCTTTCGATCTCGCGGCGCTCGTCTGGTGAGATGGCACCAATTTCAAGCATTCCATCGACGAAGAGCCGCAGGCCCGTCTGGGTTGGGACGCGGCCGGCCGAGATGTGCGGGCTGCCGAGCAGCCCCATCTCCTCGAGATCCTGCATCACATTGCGTACGGTGGCAGGCGAGAGCTGCACATCCATCGTTCGTGAGAGTGTGCGCGAGCCGACCGGGTCTCCGGTCGACAAATAGGTCTCGACGAGCTGGGCGAAGATCGCCCTGCTGCGTTCGTTCAGGTCGTCGAGACTGGGTGCGGATGCGGCCATTCGGGCTCTCGCGCGTCCTCTCGCATTCATGCGGGGATCTCAATGGGCTCTACGTAATGGCGCTCCGTTGCGGGGTCAATCGCCGCAGCACCCAAGCTGGACGCCCGGCGCGGGGGCCGCTAAACCCATGGCCCCATATTCCCATGCCCCCAAAACAAGCGGGAGAGAGATCATGCGCCCATCGGGCCGTCAGCCGGACGAGATGCGCCAGGTAACCATCGAGACCGGGGTCAACCGCCACGCGGAAGGTTCGGCCCTGATTGCCTTTGGCGAAACTCGGGTGCTGTGTACTGCCTCGATCGATGCCAAGGCGCCGCCCTGGCTGCGCAACTCGGGTCTCGGCTGGGTGACGGCTGAATACGGCATGCTGCCGCGCGCGACCAACACACGCAACCGGCGCGAGGCGAAGAACGGCCAAACCGGCCGGACGCAGGAGATCCAGCGCCTGATCGGCCGGGCGCTGAGGGCTGGGACCGACCGGGTGATTATGGGCGAGCGCCAGGTCGTCATCGACTGCGACGTGTTGCAGGCCGATGGCGGCACCCGGACTGCCGCGATAACCGGCGGCTGGGTGGCGCTGCATCGTGCGGCACAGACGCTGGTCGATGCAGGTGAATGCGTTGAGAACCCGATCACTCAGCATATCGCGGCGGTCTCCTCCGGGGTCCACGGGGGTCAGGTGGTGCTGGACCTGGACTATGCGGAGGACAGCGAGGCCGGGACGGACGCCAATTTCGTCATTACCGGCGATGGCGGCATGGTCGAGGTCCAGGCATCGGCTGAGGGCGCGACCTTCTCGGAGGCCGAGTTCCACGACATGCTGGCGCTCGCAAAGAAGGGCGTCGCCGAACTGGTCGCCGCGCAGAAGGTCGCGGTGGAGGCGGCGTGAGCCGGAGTTTCACCGAGCCGAAGCTCGTCGTCGCCTCGCGCAATGCAGGCAAGGTGCGCGAGATCTGGGATCTGCTGAGGCCCTTCGGGGTCGAGGCGGTATCGGCCGCCGAGCTAGACCTGCCGGAGCCGGACGAAACCGAGACGACCTATGAGGGCAATGCCCGGCTGAAGGCCCATGCTGCCGCAATGGCATCGGGCCTGCCGGCGCTTGCCGATGACAGCGGCCTGGCCGTCGAGGCGCTGGGCGGCGATCCGGGCATCTACGCGGCGCGCTGGGCCGAGACGCCTGAGACCCGCGAAACGGGGGGCCGCGATTTCGGCCACGCGATGCGGCGCGTATGGGACGGGCTGGAGGACGTAGGCGCACCTGAACCCCGCAATGCGGCGTTCATGTGCGCCCTGTCGCTCGCCTGGCCCGACGGGCATGACGAGACCTTCCTTGGTACTTGCGAAGGCCGGATCGTCTGGCCGCCCCGGGGCGACAAAGGCTTTGGCTATGACCCGATCTTTGTCCCAGAAGGCCACGAGACTACATTTGGCGAGATGGAGCCTGAGCGGAAGCACGCCATGAGTCACCGGGCCGATGCCTTCCGCAAGCTCGTTGCCGCCTGTTTCGGAGACCTAGAATGACCCGCCAGCTTATCTCGACCGGATCGCCCTTCGAGCGCGATTTTGCCTATTCCCGGGCGGTGGTGCAGGGAGATTGGTGCTTCGTCGCGGGCACGACCGGTTACGACTACACGACCATGACCATGCCGGAAAGCGCGCTGGACCAGGCGCGCAACTGCTTCAAGACAATCGCTGAGACCATGGGCAAGGCGGGGTTCGGGCTCAACGACATCGTCCGCGTGCAATACACGATCACCGATCCATCGGTGCAGCACGAGATCGCGCCGGCCTTGCAGGAGGCGCTGGGCGATGTGCGGCCCGCCTCGACCATGGTGGTGGCGGGGCTCGTCGCGCCCGAGATGAAGCTCGAGATCGAAGTGACGGCGCTGAAGGGCGGCAAATGACGCCCGAGGAACGCGATGCCTATGCCAGGCGCAACGTTACCTGGCTCACCGCAGCCTTCGGGGGCGTCATTCTGTTTGGGCTCTACCAGCAGAACGTGATGGGGATGATCGCCGGGGCGCTGGGGCTTGGCTGGATTGCTCGGGCTTTTTGGCGGGCGAAATGACAGCCGAAGCCGCGCTTGTATCGTGCCCCCAGCCAGATTGGCGCGCGGGCGGCTTTGGCCTCTACGTCCACTGGCCGTTCTGCCTGGCCAAATGCCCCTATTGCGACTTTAACTCCCATGTGCCGCGCGACGTGGACCACGCCGCATGGCGCACGGGTCTTCTCGCCGAAATGGGCTATATGCGTGCGCTGACAGGGCCGCGCCGGCTCGACACGATCTTCTTTGGCGGCGGGACGCCCAGCCTGATGGCGCCCAAGACTGTAAGTGCCCTGATCGACGAGGCGGACCGGCTATGGGGTTTGGCCGAGGACGCCGAGATCACGCTGGAGGCCAACCCGACCAGCGCCGAGGTCGGAAAATTTCATGCCTATTGCACAGCCGGGGTCAACCGGCTGTCGATGGGCGTGCAGGCGTTGAATGACGCAGATCTGAAGGCACTGGGCCGGACCCATGGCGTCGCCGAGGCTGAGGCTGCGTTCATGATTGCGCGCAACGCATTCGATCGGGTTAGTTTCGACCTGATCTATGCTCGAATGGCGCAGTCGGTCTTGGACTGGGAGGCCGAGCTCGCGCGGGCGCTTTCGATGGCAGTGGATCATCTGTCGCTCTACCAACTCACCATCGAGCCCGGTACCCGGTTCGGCGAGCTTTACGAGCGCGGCAAACTTAGGATGCCGCGATCCGCGACCGCGGCCGAGATGTATGACCTGACCCAGGCGATGGCCGGAGCGGCGGGGATGCCGGCCTACGAGATATCAAACCATGCCCGTCCCGGAGCCGAGAGCCGGCACAACCTGGTCTATTGGCGCTATGGCGACTATGCGGGAATAGGGCCGGGCGCCCATGGCCGGCTGACCCGCGATGACGGCACACGGCTGGCGACAATCACCGCGCGTGCACCGTCGGATTGGTTGGCAAAGATGGCGGGCCAGGGTCACGCTGTGATCGAGGCGAACCGCGTCACGCCCGCGGATCAGGCGACCGAATACATGCTGATGGCCATGCGCTTGGCCGAGGGCGCCGATCTCGACCGATACGCGCGTCTTTCCGGCCGGGAACTGCCGGCGGATCGGATCGGGTCAATGGTCGGGGACGATTTACTGTGTCTGGACGGGCATCGGATTCGCGCCACGGATCGTGGGCGGTGCGTGCTCAACAGGTTGCTCGCGGATCTCCTGGCGTGACGCGGATCTTCTGGTCGGTGCTGGGCCTGTTCTTCGTCGCGCTTGGCATCCTGGGCGCGTTCCTGCCGCTGCTGCCGACCGTCGTCTTTCTGCTGGCCGGGGCGTTCTGCTTTGCCCGCGGATCGCAAAGGCTGCACACTTGGCTGATCACGCACCCCCATTTCGGCCCGCCGATCGAGGATTGGCGCCGCTATGGCGCGATCCGCCGCCCAGCCAAGTGGATGGCAATGGTCGCGATTGTGCTGAGCTTCGTCCTGGCCTTCGCGCTGGGGTTCTCGACCGCCGTTCTGGCGGTGCAGGCGGCGGTGCTGGGCGCCGTGAGCCTGTTCATTCTGACCAGGCCCGAGGGCGGCGCCGAGCCGCCCGGATAAGCGGATCAGATCGCCAGGTATTCGTGGCGCAGATCCTCGTTGTCGAGCACTTCCTGGGCGGTGCCGTCAAAGACCACCTGACCCATATCCAGGATAATCGCACGATCCGCCAGGTGCAGTGCCGCAATGGCGTTCTGCTCGACGATAATCGTGGTCATGCCCAGTTCCTTGATCTGTTCCAGCGTTCGCTCGATCTCCTGCACGATGACCGGTGCCAAGCCCTCATAGGGCTCGTCCAGCAACAACAATTTAACGTCACGCGCCAGCGTGCGGCCGATTGCCAGCATCTGCTGCTCGCCGCCCGAGAGCGTGGTGCCCTCCTGCTTGCGGCGCTCGCCCAGGCGCGGGAACAGGTCGTAGATGCGCTCGATGGTCCAGCCATGGGGCGGGGCGATCTGAGCGAGTTTTAGGTTCTCCTCGACCGTCAGGCCTTGGATGATCCGCCGGTCCTCTGGCACCAGGCCGATTCCCAAGCGCGATGCCTCATGTGCCTTCATCTCGTGCAAGGGCTGGTGATCGAGCCAGATCTCGCCGTGGCGTAGCGCCGGGTCGTCGACCCGGGCAATGGCGCGCAGCGTCGAGGTCTTGCCCGCGCCATTGCGCCCCAGAAGCGCGATGATCTCGCCCTCGCGGATGTCGAAGCTTACGCCTTGGACGATGTAGCTCTCACCGTAGTAGGCGTGGATGTCCCAGGCCGAGAAGAAGGCCGGCTGGCCGCCATGGGTGACGACCGGCTTGATGCCCGGCGCGAGGCGCCCGCCGAACTGGTCGCCGCCGAGAAGCGTGCTGCCATCGGTGCCCTGAGCAGATTGTGTGTCGGTCATAAGTGTGCCCCTCCGAGATAGGCTTCCTGAACCTTGGGATTGCCCTTGATCTTCTCTGGCAGATCCTCGGCGATCACCGTGCCTTGAGCGAGCACCGAGATCTTGTCGGCCAGCGAGAACACCACATGCATGTCGTGCTCGATCACCACCATCGTGATGCCGCGTTTGGCGATCTCCTTCAGCAGATCGATCGTGTTGTTGGTGTCGGCCCGTGCCATGCCCGCGGTCGGCTCGTCCAACAGTAGCAGCTTTGGTTCCTGGATCAGGCACATGGCGAGTTCGAGCCGCCGCTTGTCACCGCGCGAGAGCTGGCTGGCCGGCTGCTCGGCTTGGTCGGCCAGGCCCAGGTCGCCCAGCATTTCCATTGCCTTCTGACGCAGCTCGGTTTCGCCGTTCATCGCGCTCCAACCGTTGAGCCTGAACGCGCCGTCGCGCTTGGCCAGCGCCGGGATCATCACGTTCTCGACCAGATTGAGGTCGCCGAAGATCTCGGGCGTCTGAAACACGCGGCTGACGCCGGCCTGGTTGATCTGGTGCGGCTTGATCCCCAGAAGCGAGACGCCGTCGAAATCGACCGTGCCGGTGTCAGGTTCGAGCCGCCCGACGAAGCAATTCAACAGCGTCGACTTGCCGGCGCCGTTGGGGCCGATGATTGCGTGAACCGTGCCCTCCTCGACCTCGAGATTGACTTCGTTCAACGCCTTCAGGCCGCCGAAGCGCTTGTTCACGTTGCGAACCGTGAGAATGGGCATGGTTTCCTCGCTCACTCGGCTGGTTGGGTGGTCGCTTGCGGCGATCCGCCGCCGCTACCGGATTTGGTGAACAGCCGCACTATTCGGTTGACCCCTTCCATCAGCCCACCGGGCAGGAAGATGACGATGATCATGAAGAGGGCGCCTAGCGTCAGGTGCCAGCCCTCGCCAACGAAGAGGGACGAGACCGAGACGGCCGCGTGCTGCAGCCCCTCTGGCAGGAAGGAAAAAATCTGCATCAGCGTGCCCTCGTTGAAGGCCGAGAAGATGTTCTCGAAATACTTGATGGCCCCAGCACCAATCACTGGGCCCAGCAACGTGCCGGTTCCGCCGAGGATGGTCATCAGCACCACTTCACCCGAGGCTGTCCACTGCATCCGTTCGGCCCCGGCCAGCGGGTCGGTGACCGCCATAAGGCCGCCAGCGAGGCCGGCATACATGCCCGAGATCACGAAGGCGGCCAGCGTGTAGGGCCGGGTGTTGAGCCCGGTATAGTTCATGCGGTTCTGGTTGGATTTCACCGCGCGCAGCATCATCCCGAAGGGCGAGCGGAAGATCCGCATCGAGCTGTAGAACATGATGATCAGCACCACGCCGCAGAAATAATAGCCAGACCAGCCCGACATCGGGATGCCGAAGAGCGTGGTCGACGGCAGCTCGGCGCCATAGTTGATGCCGAACATGGAGTCGATCAGGCGCGGGTCATGCTGGCGCAGTTGCAGCCCAGTCTCGCCGTTGGTAATCGGCGTCAACACCGAATAGGCCAGATTGTAGGACATCTGTGCGAAGGCGAGCGTCAGGATCGAGAAGTAGATACCAGAGCGCCGCAAGCTGACGAAGCCGATCAGCAAAGCGAAGACCCCGGAAACAACGACCGCGAAGATGATCGCCGGGATCACGTTCATGGTGAGGAGCTTGAACGACCAGACCGCAGTGTAGGAGCCGACACCCAGGAAGGCGGCGTGCCCGAACGAGAGATAACCGGTCAGCCCGAAGAGGATGTTGAAGCCGATCGCAAAGATTCCGAAGATCGCGAACTTTTGCAGCAAATCCGGGTATCCCGCGCCGAAGGGCTGGAGAAGAATTGGGCCGAAAGCTACCGCGAGCACGAAGCCCAGAAGCAGCAGCATGTCGCCCTTTTTCGATGTTTGGGTTAGCATTGCTCAGGTCTCCATCACGCCCTTGCGGCCCAAAAGGCCACGCGGCCGGACCAGCAGAATTATCACGGCGACCAGATAAATGATGATCTGGTCGATGCCGGGAAGGATGCTTTTCACCTCGTTCATCGAGGCAAACGATTGCAGGATGCCCAGCAGGAAGCCGGCGGCCACGGCGCCGCCAAGCGACCCCATGCCGCCAACGACGACAACCACGAAGCTGAGCACCAGGAAGTCCATGCCCATGTGGTAGTCGGGGCTGAGGATCGGCGTATACATGACGCCAGCAAGCCCCGCGACGATCGCGGCAAGCCCGAAGACGATGGTGAAGCGCCGGTCGATATCGATGCCCAGAAGCCCCACGGTTTCGCGGTCGGCCATGCCCGCGCGCACCACCATGCCGAAGGTGGTGAATTGCAGGAAGGCGAAGACCCCGCCGATTACGATGCCGGCGAATGCCAGGTAGACCATTCGCCACCACGGATAAACGACCGTGCCCGGGTCGAAGCCCAGCAGGGAGCCGATGTCCGCCGAGCCGGCGAAAACGTCGGGCGCGGGCTGTGGAATTGGGTTGGCGCCGAACTGGCTCTTAATGATTTCTTGCACAACGATCGCTAGGCCGAAGGTGACCAGGATCTGTTCCGCGTGCGGCCGCTTGTAGAAATGCTTGATCAGACCGCGCTCCATCACGATGCCGATGATCAGCATGATCGGGATGGCGACCAGGATCGAAACCGGGACCGAATAATCGAGCAATGTGACGCCGAAGTCGCCAAGCCACGCCTCGATATAGGGCGTGCGAATTTCCACTGGCGTGCCCCAGGCGGTTTGCTGGGTTTCGTCGAGAACGACCTTCTCCAGGCTCAGAAGCGCCTTCAGGGTAACTGCGCAAAATGCGCCCAACATGAACAACGCGCCGTGGGCGAAGTTCACCACCCCCAGCGTACCAAAGATCAGCGTCAGCCCAAGGGCGATGAGCGCATAGGCGCCGCCCTTGTCGAGGCCGTTCAGAATTTGAAGAAAAATCGCGTCCATGGCGCTCGTCCCGAAATTGTTTGTGCCCAGCCGTTTCGTTCTCGGCATGAGCAGGGCCGGCCGCCCCGAGGGGCGGCCGGTAAGACGTCGGCTTAGCCGCCGTTGTTGTAGGGGCCGAGCTCGCCGCCCAGCATGTCGGCCGCATACTCGACCTGCGCACGCGGGGTGACCTCGACGACCTCTAGAACGTCGAATTTTGACTCGGGGTTCTCCTTGCCCTTCACGACCAGCACGTCCTTGAAGCACTGGTGATCAGACGCACGATAGTGGGTCGGGCCATTGCCCAGGCCGTCGAAGTCGAAGCCCTCAAGCGCGGCGCCGACGGCGCTCGGCATGAAGGAACCGGCCCGCTGGCACGCATCCGCATAGAGCAGCGCCTGGCAGTAGGTGGTGTGGGCAGCCTGGCTCGGCGGGAAGCCGTATTCCTGGCCGAACGACTTAACAAAGGCCTTCGAGCCCTCGTCTTGCAGCGACCAGTGCCAGTTGGTGGACCCGAAGATGCCCTTCACGTTCTCACCAGCGCCCTGCGCCATCAGACGCGAATAGAGCGGCACCACGATGGCGAAGTCCTTGCCGTTGACCTGCTTGTCGCGCAGACCAAACTGCACCGCCTGGGTCAGCGAGTTCACCATGTCCTTGCCATAGTGGTTCAGCACCAGGACGTCGGCGCCCGAGTTCAGCACCGGCGTGATGTACTGCGAGAAGTCGCCAGCGCCCAAAGGCGTGCGGACGGCAGCAGTGGTGCCCCAGCCGAGAGCCTCGGTGTACTTGATGATCGAGCCTTCCTGCGACCAGCCCCACGTGTAGTCGGCGGTCAAGTGATAGGCTTGGCGATCCGTACCGAAGGCGTTCTTCAGCACTGGGCCGAGCGCAGCGCCCGACATTTCGGTGTTGAAGAAGTGGCGGAAGCCGTTGGCGCGCTTGTCCTTGCCGGTGGTGTCGTTCGAGTGGGTCAGACCCGCCATGAAGATGACGCCAGCTTCCTGGCAGAGACCCTGGACCGCGATCGCGACGCCCGAGGACGAGCCGCCGGTAATCATGATCGCACCATCTTTTTCGATCATGCGCTTGGCCGAGGCGCGGGCCGCGTCCGATTTGGTCTGCGTGTCGCCGGTGACGAACACGACCTTCTTGCCGTTCACGCCGTTGCCTTGCAGGGCCTTCGACGAGAAGGTGTTCAACATGCCGCCGTCGCCTTCGCCGTTGATGTGCTTGACGGCCAGCTCGTAGGCGCGCAGTTCGTCCGCACCCTCGTCGGCATAGGCGCCGGTCTGCGGCACGTTAAAGCCAAAGGTCACGGTCGAGCCAGTCGGTTCGTTCGTGTAGCCCGCGGCCCAAGCGCTGGAAGTGAAAATGGTCGGCGCGGCCAAGCCGGCACCAAGCGCAACACCACCCTTCAACAGGCTGCGGCGGTTATAGGAATTCGAACTCATTGAGAGCCCTCCCAGGAACATGTTTCTTTAAGCTGCCGGCTCGGGTTTTGGCACCGGACTCGACAGGCGAGCGCCCCGAGCGCTCGGTTCCCGTTTAACGTGTTTTGTAAAA
>CAJICH010000109.1_pt1 | contig 10552 bp, 8 predicted proteins | sample 9199591 | NCBI WGS metagenome assembly CAJICH01 (sample SAMEA7708332, study PRJEB35096) | sediment metagenome | biome: marine neritic benthic zone biome [ENVO:01000025]; feature: sediment [ENVO:00002007]; material: shallow marine sediment [ENVO:03000034] sea grass bed [ENVO_01000059] ...
GCCAAAGTCCTAATTGGCGACCGTAGGTGCTGCTTGTCCAATGCATTGAAAGCCACCAGGGAAGACCTTGGCAAGATCGTCGGAAGGCGTGCTTCTGACACTTTCTTGACCTAGCCTCAAAGGCAACAATCGGGACCGAACCGGACATTTGAAATTTTCCTCGAACGGCAAGTTTGTCCCGCTCACCTGACGTTGATAGGCCCGCGGAATTCGCACATGCAGCGAACGGCGGCTAACGGGAACGCGATCGCAGCAATCCAGGCATGGGGCGAAAGGCAGCTGAGGGCCGGCTCACGCGTCGAGCTTAGACGTTCGCTCAACAGATCTGGCCGACTTGGAAGCGCCAAAAACTGCCACCACGTGGCCGGTAGCGATGACCGACTCCTACGGCAGTTTACCAACTGGCCGTTGTGTTGTGGGACACCTTGCTGGTACGTTAAAGAGAGTTTGTAGAAACAGGAAGTCATGCTGACTTTCCTCAAGACTCCTTCAAGAATAAAGTATCGACCATGGGCCCTAGGTTTGTAGAATCCGTGAACAAAACACCATCGCTTGAGACATGGCGCGATTCTGATTTTGAGCACGCACTCGAAACCCTCACGAAGTCAACATTTGCGGACGGGTCTGTGCTGAGCAAATTTTCTGAAGACCAACGTCAACAACTGGTTGCCAAGCTAAACTCGTTGGTTTCTGATGTTGACAAGAACAAAAATCCATTCTTGAAATGCCGTGAATTATTAGGTTCCACAGGTATCGCCTTTGCAGGCCTACAAGTGCTTTGCCTAAAGTCAGATTGGCAGATGGAGAGCCTTTTCGATGACTGCCAATTTATCTCAGGACAGTTGCGAAGACACATCGGATCTTGTGCCAAATACAACCAAGAATTGGAGGACTATTGTGGTTGCGCGATAGCAAATTCTGAGGAGGATATGTTAACTTTTGCGACGGCTCGGTCCGCAATATATCTCTACTACTTGACTGGTTTGGATGCCGTCCGGAGAAGACTGGAGGCGGTGCCCCCGTTCGATTGGTTTCGGCCGTTCGTCAAGTCGATGATGATTTGGCAGGAAGATACATATCGGCGGAAAATCGATCTCCCGGTTCTTCTACCTCCGAACGTCGACGCGTTGATGCATAGTGCGTTCTTTCAGACCGTAGCTGGCGGGGCAAAAAACCCTCTGGCCACATGGGAGGGCCATTTTTCTTTGAAACACTCGGACGTCAGCTAGCTATGCGGGAACCTGTGACGCAGGTACTCTCGCCGGAGTGCCAGCTAACAAAGGATTTTCTCCCGTTTTGGATCGTATGCCGCCCTTTGGAGCATCGTCGCGGAGCTTCGCTCACCGAAGGACTCCACTTCCAACACCGAGCTGCCGATGTGCTCAACCGGGACGTAGCCGAGCACGAGGCTCTTGCCGACGGTATAGCCAAAGTTTCCGCTGGTTGATTGGGAGACAGGTAAGCCGTCTACTAAGATCGCCTCACCACCAAACACCGGCAGTGGCTTGTCGAGTGCGAGACAAACGAGTTTCTGTTTGACGCCGCTTTCCTTGATTTTTCGAAGCGCATCGGCGCCGAGAAAGCCGTTCTTTTGCCAGTCGATCAGGAACTGTAACCCGGCCTCGATCGGGTTGTGGTAGGGTGTGATGTCCGCACCCCACGCAAGATAACGTTTTTCGATCCGCAAGCTGTCAACCGCGCGATAACCGATGTTGGTGATGTCGAATTCCTGACCGACGTCGAAAAGACGGTCGTAGACATACTGAACGTAGTCGATCGGAACATAGAGCTCCCATCCGAGTTCTCCTATATAGGTCACCCGGAACGCCAGAGCCGGTGCGTATCCGATGTGAATGTCGTGCGCGCTCATGAATGGCAGGGCGTCGTGACTAACATTGTCGTCCGAAGCTTTCTCCAACACCCTGCGTGCCAGAGGGCCTGAGAGATTGATCACGCCGTATTTCGTGGAAATATTGCGGATCCGGACGCGCCTCGCGCCCCCAGCGGATCCACTCGCCCCGAGAAAGCGGTCGAGGTTGGAGTTGATCCAGTGATGATCGCGTATGCCGAATCCTGAGCCTGTGATCAGCCAGTAACAGATCTCCGAACGGCGGATGATCGTCACATCTGCCTCGATCCCGCCTCGGGCGTTACAAAGCTGCGTGTAGGCTGCTGATCCCGGATCGCCGCTGACATCGGCGACGGCGAGGTGCTGGAGAAAACTGCACGCGTCGGGTCCGGAGATTTCGAACTTCGTGAATGAACTCTGGTCGATCAGAACGGCACCTTTACGGGCGGCCAGATGTTCACGGCCGACAGTTTCTCGCTCGTGCTCGCGATCGTAGCTACCGATCGCTTCGACGCCCATACCGTTCACTGCGAACCAGTTGGGCCGTTCCCAGCCGAATTTGGATCCGAAGACCGCACCATGCGACTTGAGCGTCTGATAGAGCGGGCTGCGGCGGACCCCGCGAGCGCTCGCCAATTCTTCTCCGGGCCAGTGGATCGCATAGTATTTGCTGTAGCTTTCGACGGCCCTGTCGTGCAGGAAGATGTGCCCCGCATGGACCGGACCGAAGCGGCGAATGTCGAACGGCCAGAGGTCGAGCCCTGGATCCCCATCGAGAATCCAATGAGCCATGGCCTTGCCTGCGCCACCCGATGCGGCGATTCCCGATGTGAAGGCACAGGCGGCAAAGAAATTCGCGATGCCCGGAACCGGTCCCATAATCGGTTCGCCGTCCGGCGAAATGGGTATTGGGCCGTTCGTGATCGTGCGAATGCCGAGCTTTTCGAGGAGCGGCAACCGCCGCGCGGCCGGGCCATAAATCTCCTCCAGCCGGTCCGTGTCGCCGTCGAACAGATGCCGCGCCAGATCCCAAGGGAGACCCTTCTTCGGATAGCAGGGTCGCGTCATCCGCTCCCAGCCCCCGATGGCGAGTGCCCCTGGTTCGGGCTTGGCGTAGTAGTTGCCGCCGGGATCGCGCAAGGCGGGCATCCCGTCCGGTATCTCATCGGACTTTTCGGTCACGAAATACTGGTGCTCGACCACGGCGGCGGGGATTTCAACGCCGGCCATCGATCCGACCTGCCGCGCCCACAGGCCGGCGGCGTTGACAACAATGTCGACGGCTATGGTGCCGTGGTCGGTGACAACATGGGATATGCGGTCTCCCTTCCGGGAAAGCTCGGTCACTTGCACTCCCTCAAGAATGCGGCCGCCGTTCGACCGGGAGCCTTTGGCGTAGGCTTGCGTCAGACTGTAGGGATCGATGTGCCCATCGCTCGGGATGAGCGCCGCGCCGACAAGATTGTCGGCGGTCATGATGGGATAGAGATCGCACGCTTCGGCAGGGGTGAGCAATTCCATCTCGAATCCGGCCCCGCGCGCGGCGGTGTGCGAGCGTAGAAGTTCCTTCCAGCGATTCTCGGTCTCCGCAATGCGGACGCTGCCAACCTTGCGCCACCCGGGGGCTTGTCCGGTTTCAGTTTCCAGCATGTCGAACAGGCGGACGCTGTCATTCATCAGCGCGGTCAGGCTTTGCTGCGAGCGGAACTGGCCGACCAGTCCGGCAGCGTGCCAGGTCGCGCCGTCGGTCAGCTGCGTTTTTTCTAGGAGAATGACATCCCGCTCGCCCTGCCGCGCGAGGTGAAACGCGATGCTCGTGCCGATCACGCCGCCGCCGATCACGACGATGCGGGTGCTGGAGGGAAAAGCGTCGTCCATGGAAATCCCTAGACCGGGACCAGCTTCACGCTGCCGGCCGCCGGCGTTTGTTTGTCCGCCGTTCACGTTTCGCCTGGGCCTCTCCCGTTCTGTGGCGTGTCCAACCGTCCGGCACTACGGAATCTCCGCGAACCAGGCCGTCGAATTCGGCGCGGATCCGGAGATCGGCCGCTGGATTGAGTGCATGGGCATTGGGTGTCGAGAGGATGTCTAGCGCTTTGTTCATGGCCCGCTGCTGGATCGTCGAGGCGCCTTCGCTTGCCCAAGTTTCGCGCAGTTTTCGGTCCGCGAGTTCCGGCATAAACGTCGCTGTCGTCATGCATTCGAGCGTGCGTGGATTGTCAGCGAACATTCCCGCCGGGCCGGTCTCTTTAATCTCTTTGACCGCGGCGCTTTCCTTTGAGAAACCGAAGCCCTCCCGCACCCGCTTGATCATCAGGGCGATCTCGTTGTCGATCACCGCTTGGCCGTAGTCGAATGACATCAGCGCATCCTGAAGCCCGCCCATTACGATGAAGCTCACGCCGGAAAGCGCGCCGAGCAGTGGCGACATGCCTTTCTCAAACCCCGCCTGTGCGTCAGCTACTTTGGCATTGGTGAGGCCAAGGTAGCCGCCCGAGGGCACGTTGTAGAAGCGGGCCATCTGACAGACCGCCGCATTCATCATGCCGATCTCGATCGCCCCGGGCGCATAGGCGCCATCGCGCATGTCGGCAAACACGGGAAGAAAATTGTAGATCTGCGCCGTACCGGGCTTCGACATCTGGGCGAGTGCCGCAGCGGCCAGCCATTCGGCGTTCATCAATGTCAGCATGCCCGCCAGCGACAACGGTGTGCTTAAGCCCCCCATGGGCGCGATCGTACCGTAGGCCGTAATGTCGTTCTCGGCATAGAACATCAACATTTCGGTGCTGTCGAAGTCCATGGTCAGCGGCGAGACGATGGAGCAGTAGCCGAAATTGATGAATGGGCGCTCCCAGTAGGCCTCTCGCGATCCTGCGATCAGTTCGCCCAGTTTCAGTACCTGCCGCGCCTCCCGAACGTCGATCACCGATGTGCGACAGGGTTTCACGCAGTTCTTGAGAGCCGGGTAGAAGCGCGAAAGGCTGAACTGATCCGGTGGCGCATCATCCGCCAGCGTCGAGATCGAGAAGAGATCAATACCGTCCAGCTCGTTTACCAAATGGCCGATCCGGGCGATGTCGTCAGAGGTCGCCCGGCGGCAGACACCGCTGACGGGATCGACAATATCCGGCGCGGAACTCGCCGTTGCGATCACCGGCAGCTTGCGCGGAAATGTGATGTCGCGACTTGGGTCACGCCCCCGGAGCGTGATCGTCGGTGGTACGAGTTTGCGATAGCGTTCGACGACATCCGGCGGAATGCGCACCAGCTCAGTTTCGTGATCGACAATGGCACCGTGCTTGGCAAACCGGCGCCGCGCCTTTTCGTTGCGGACCAGTAGGCCAGTTTCCTTGAGGATCTCCAGCGAAGCGTCGTGCACGTACCGCACATCATCATCGCTCAGGTAGGAGAAGAAATTCATATCAGCTTTCCGCTGCCGAACAGCCGCTCAAGATGCGAGATCCGTTGTAACCTGCCGCCACCACGGCGAATACTTCCTTGCTAAAAGCTATATCCCTATAACTACAAACAATGCTTTTTAGCGCCAAGAGACCGATTCGATTATGACTGGAAAGACAGACCCCGACCCATTGCCACCGCTTGAATGGCTCCGTGTCTTCGAGGCCGCCGCGCGGCTCGGCAATTTCACGGCCGCGGCGAACGAGCTCGGTTTGACACAGGCCGCGGTTAGTCAGCGCATGCGCAATTTGGAAAGTCGCCTCAACGCGCATCTCTTCCAGCGGCTTGCCCGTGGCGTCAAGCTGACAGCGGATGGTGAGGCCTATCTTCCCCATATTCGAAACGCGCTCGACGCCATGCGGCGCGGAACGTCGGATCTCTTCGCGAGCCCCAGGACAAAAATCACCATTGCGGCGCCCGCGTCGGTCGCCGCCCTCTGGATTGCCCCAAGGCTCAAGGAATTGAGCACCGTCCACAATGCGCTGCAGATTTCCGTCTCTGCGATCCATAGGCCGACAGACTTCGAGGTCACCCAGGCGGACATGGAGGTCCGCTTCGGTACCGGTAGCTGGCAGCATCGGGAGGCCGTTCCGCTGTACCGGGAAGAACTGGTGCCGGCTTGTTCGGCGGAGCTGTTCGCAACGGCGTCCAACGGAGACTGGCGACAATTGCCGAATATCGCCGTCTCAGGACCGCGGGACGGCTGGCACGAGTGGTCGGCCGCCGCCGGCGAAACGCCATTACCCCAACCGGTCTTGCGGTTCGACAGCCTGATCGCCGCACAGAATGCCGCCATTTCGGGTGCAGGTGTATTCCTCGCGTCGCTGGCGCTTGCCCGCGCGGCTATTCGAGATGACGATCTGGTTCAACTATCCGAACACCCTCTGATCATGAAGGGAGGATATTGGTTGACCTGGCGATCCGGCGATCTGTTGGGTTCCGTCGAGAAGAACGTCATTTCGATATTGACAGATGGTCGCGTGCCCGCGGTTTGATTTTCGTTTCTTGGCGAAACCCCGCCACCTATTGCCACCATTTGCATTGAACTCTTCCAGGTACAGACAGTCTAACTCGGTAGCGGCGAGGGACGCCGCCCGTCACATCACGTTTGGGTGAGCCTCCGGATCAGCACAGGGGCGAAGATTTTCTTGACTGGTTCCGATCTGCTCCATTTCAGAGGACCTTGTTCAAAAGCTTCGAAAGTAGTTTGGTGCTTTCGGCGGCAAACGGTAAGCGACCAGCCAATGAACCAACCGCAATACATATTCGAAGCAAGCTCAAAGCCCTCTTTGCCCTGGCACGAAGTACCTCTCATCCGTGCGACGGAGGCCACGGTGAATGGCTATGGGCATCTGGTGGATGATCCCGAATGTTGTGAGATCGAAATAACCCGTTGGCCGCAGCAGGGATGGCGGCCGATCGACGAAGGCACAGGCGATGAAGGCGGTTGGGTCGACGGCACGTTTAAATGCGACTGGCACGGTGACGTGCTCTATGGCGAGAACGAAGCGGTGAAGGGTCATTACGTGCTCGGCTGGTCAACGGACCCGCAAAAGGCAGACACTGAAAGACAAACCTCACCGCGCGATCAGGTCCTGCTATGGCACATGAATTACCACCCCGATGGCGGGCAGTTGTTCTACCCCCACAGCGACACGCCCTTCATTGTTCCGGTGGCGCTTCCAGGCGACAATCTGACCCCGGACAAGGTGGTCGCGTTTTGGTGTGATGGGTCGAAGGGGTTCTATATTCATGCCGGGATCTGGCATGAGGGGGTATTTCCGGTAGAAGACAGCCAGCGATTTCTGGACCGTCAGGGCGCCATACATGCGCGCGTCAGCGCTGATATCGGAACAGAGTTTGGCGTCTATCTGTCCTGCCCGCTTACCGGACAAAAGATCAAGAACATGTAGGTTTTCGCGAAGGACCGTTTCGGCCAGATTTAGCCGTAGTGCTGTTTCGCATTCGGCGGGGCAACAAATGTCCGGTTCGGCGTTCCGCACCCGCGAGGTCGACGACACCGATGAATGTCCGCTGGGGGCCGCAAGTGACATCCAGACTCCCCGATAAGAACCCGCATTTGGTGCAGTGCACGGGTCGGCTGCTTTGAGCCCAAACTAACTGATGCTGCACCGCGGTCGAATGGCAGCAATGTGGGGAATACCGGACCCTCAGATTGCGTGCGCTATGCGTACTTGACCCAATGCCGACGTCTCGTTCGATTGTAAATTGAAGCAATGATAACGAGGATTATCCTCAATAATCGGGCGGTAGTTTCGACAGTTAAGAACCGGTGCGACTTTACTGCCAACCGCGGGAAATGAGATCGTGTTCTTGCTGTTCAGTCAGGCCAGGACTGGCTGGTTCCGGGCTTCCGCTGAATTCCCCCTGTGGAGCCGAGGCTGACGATCCCGGCGCATTGGTGGCGTTGTCGGTGCCGGCAGCCGGATTGCCGGAGCTGCTTTTGCCAACGGAGCCGATGCCGCCGGAGCCAATGCCGCCAGAACCGACGCCGCCGGAGCCACTACCACCAGAGCCACCGCCACCGCCAGAGCCGCCGCCACCGGAGCCACCGCCACCGCCGGAGCCACCGCCGCCACCGGAGCCGCCGCCACCGCCGGAGCCACCGCCGCCACCGGAGCCGCCGCCGCCACCATTTGCAGCACGGGACGTAGACGCGCCGAACGACACAACGCCGTCGGCAGAGATGTCGACGCTAAGCGGCATCACCAGCACGATAAGCGCGACGGCGCTGGTGCGTGCTACAACCGTCACCAGAGACTTCCGGTCCGGTGCCCTAGACACTATGCCCTCCATTCAGCGTATTCGGTCGGCACTTCGCGAAAATCAACATGGCACCACGGTATCGCAATAGAACCAGCAACGAAGCCTGATAGACTCACGCGGTTCGAATGATCCATTGGCCGTAAGTGGAATCTCTTCCACCTCGGTAAGGCTGTCATGGCCATGGGGAACGTCGTGATCGCAGCAGAAGCCTTTGCATTGGGCGTCGCCGCAGGGGTGGAACCGGAGAAGCTATTTGGAGCGCTCTCACAGAGTGGCGGTCGCTCGCACCATTTCCTCAAGCGGTTCCCGAATGCGTTAGAGTCAAACTGGGAGCCAGGCTTCAAGATGGAGCTCGGGGAGAAGGATGTCGCCCTGGCAATAGACGTTGCACGTAACCTAAGACAACCGATGCCGGTCGCGTCTCTGGCTCGCGAGATGATGACGACGGCATTGGCGAACGGGTATGCTGGGCGCGATGTGGTCGCACTCCTGGATATGTACCAGCAGATGAGCCGTGGCGGGGGGCGCGACGAACCATAGTCCAAAGGCGGTGGCCGAGGCGGAGAGCCGCCGACCCGATTTCACGGCAACACATCAATCCGACCCGGCCCCGCGGCCTCGAGAACGACCAGACCGACTGAGTCTTGTGCGTCTGACGACACCTCAGTCGTGGTCCGGAATGCCCTTGTAGGCGCTGTCGCCCCACACCTCTTCGACCCGGTTGTTCCGGCCGCAAGCCCAGCGGTAGTAGCGATACCTGACGGAACTCTTTTGGTAGTAGTCTTGGTGGTAATCTTCGGCCGGATAGAATGCAGTGGCCTCCCTAATTGAAGTCACGATCTCTTGACTGAGCTCTTGGGCTGCAATCTGCTTCGAAGCCTCTGCAAGGCGTCGCTGCTCTTCGCTGTGAACGAAGACAGCAGTCGTGTATGACTCGCCACGATCGCAAAACTGTCCTCTGGCATCGGTCGGGTCAACCGAATGCCAGAATGCGGTGAGCAACTCGTCGTATGTGACCTGGGACGAGTCGAAGGTGATCTCGACCGCCTCGAGATGTCCGGTACCACCGGCCGTAACCTGCTTGTAGCTCGGGTTATCGAGTGATCCGCCGGTGTATCCTGAAACCGTTTTCTGAACGCCGGGAACCCGGTCGAAATCCGACTCGACGCACCAGAAGCAACCTCCCGCGAAAGTCGCAGTTTGAAGATCCTGAGTGCTCGCCGACGAGTTCGCTAGCGCAACTGATAGAGCAGCAGCCATGGCAATGGTTCTTAGCATGCCTTCTCCCGACAATGATTTTATCAGAGATGGGATCGTTACTCAGCCGATACCAGACTCGAGTCCTGAACAATTTGTGAGCGTGAGATCACTCTGCCTATCGCGACCGAACCATTCGCACGGTGAACGGGGGGACTACTGCCCCCCGCTTCGCTGTCTGCACTGTGCGCGGCTGCTTACATCATGCCGCCCATGCCGCCCATGTCGGGCATTCCGGCGCCGGCCGCAGGCTTCGGCTCGGGCTTCTCGGCCACCATCGCCTCGGTGGTGATCAAGAGGCCAGCGACCGAGGCCGCGTCCTCGAGTGCGATGCGCACGACCTTCGACGGATCAATGATGCCCCAGCCCATGAGATCGCCATAACGCTCCTCCTGGGCGTCGAAGCCGAAGTTGACATCATCCGCTTCCAGGATCTTTCCCGCCACGACGGCGCCGTCGAGACCAGCGTTGCCAACAATCTGACGCACCGGAGACTGCAGGGCGCGGCGCACGATTTTCACGCCTGCCCTCTGGTCCTCGTTGGCGACCTCCAGGTCGTCGAGTTTCTTGGAAGCGTGCAGCAGAGCCACACCGCCCCCAGCTACGATGCCCTCCTGCACCGCGGCACGGGTCGCGTTGAGCGCGTCATCGACCATGTCCTTGCGCTCCTTCACCTCGATCTCGGTAGCACCGCCCACGCGGATCACTGCGACACCACCCGCCAGCTTGGCCAGGCGCTCCTGCAGCTTCTCGCGGTCGTAGTCCGAGGTGGTCTCCTCGACCTGCTGACGGATCTGGGTCACGCGGGCATCGATCTCGGCCTTTTCGCCAGCGCCGTCGATCACCGTGGTGTCGTCCTTGGTGATGCGGACCTTCTTTGCCGAGCCCAGCATGTCCATGCCGACATTCTCGAGCTTCATGCCCAGATCTTCCGAGATCACCTGGCCGCCGGTCAGGATCGCCAGATCCTGCAGCATGGCCTTGCGGCGGTCACCGAAGCCCGGCGCCTTGACGGCGGCGATCTTCAGGCCACCGCGCAGCTTGTTGACAACCAGGGTGGCCAGGGCCTCGCCTTCCACATCCTCGGAGATCAACAGCAGGGGCTTGCCCGCCTTGGCCACGGATTCCAGCAGGGGAAGCAGGTCGCGGATGTTGGAGATCTTCTTGTCGTGCAGCAGTATGTAGGGGTCCTCGAGC
>CAJICH010000074.1_pt1 | contig 10067 bp, 10 predicted proteins | sample 9199591 | NCBI WGS metagenome assembly CAJICH01 (sample SAMEA7708332, study PRJEB35096) | sediment metagenome | biome: marine neritic benthic zone biome [ENVO:01000025]; feature: sediment [ENVO:00002007]; material: shallow marine sediment [ENVO:03000034] sea grass bed [ENVO_01000059] ...
ATTTCGTCGAACAGGGGTTTTTCGAATCGGAGAGAGCAATGCGCAACGAAGGTTGGATATTTGATGAGCGTATCCTGCCTCTCGCAATAGAGTGCAGCCTTGAAAAGGTGCCTCAGGCTGAAGCTATCCTCATTATGGCGGAGCCCTGCTGGACACGGCCTGATGGAAGCGTCGCGAATGTCATGGCCTATGTCGATGCACTCGAAGAGAAATTCGGCATACCGATTGTCGATGGCGAAATGGCCTTGTTTTGGTCCATTTACAAGTCGATTGGTGTTACACCGAACGAACTTTCCGGAACTCTCCTGCAAAGACTGCAACCCGTCGAGCGGCAGAATTGATGCGATGAGTTACCGCGTTCACTTCGCAACTTGAACAAATGCGTGTCCCAAGTTCATTTGTACCGCTTCGGGTCAGAAATACACATAGCGCACACTCATCTAAGGTCGGGATTGCCCCACATTGCTGCCGTTCGAACGCTGCGCAACCTCTGTCAGTTTGGGCTCATACCAGTCATCTGACTGCTTAAATCGGGTATCACGGGACCGCCGCTACGCTCAAAGGTCGGCTGCGCGGACAAAACTGCCGTCGGTCAAAGAGACCGAACGTCCGGTTCGACCTCGAATGCTGCCGCCCGAGCTATGTCGAGGATGGCCACCAAAAGGCACCGCAATTTTTACTCAGGTGCTGCTGACGTCACAATCAGGGCCAGCCGCATAGAGCGGCGCTTTTTACATTAAATACCCATGACTCTATCGAAGACGCGTCCACACTTCCCGGCAGGCCGGAGTATCGAAGAGCGGTACATGTTGATGTACGATTGATCGGATGCCGGGCCGCCTCGATCCCTAGTAGGTCCAGGTTTCTGTGTGCGGCCTGATCTCGATCTCGTTACTCCAGGCCCCTTTCGGTTGCCGGTATGTGAGCCAATAGGTCTCTGCAACGTCGGCGGGGTCTGCCAGTCCGCCACGATCACGTCCGCTTCCGAAAAGCTCGTGCATGACTGGCACGTTGAGGTCGCAGTCGAGTCTGAAATGAGCAATGTGGATGCCATGCCTGGCATAGGCCTTCGTGAGGCTTTGCGACAACGCTCGCAGACCGAACTTGCCGATGGCGTAGAGCGGATAAGTTCCGGAACCGCGAAAGGCGGCGGTTGCACTGGAAAAGAATACGGCTCCACCCGATCGTTCGATCATGTCCGGCAGGACCGCCTTAGCGGCAGCGAAGGCGCCAACGACTTCCAACCGATACACTTCCAAGAGATCCTCATAAGTCATCTCAAGCGGTTCACAGGCGTTGAAGGGCCCCCGGGCGTTGTAAATCAGAAGTTCGATTTCCCCCATGTCGTTCCGAACCTGCTTCAACGCGGTTTCAACGGTTTCAACGGTTTCGGGCCGGGTTGCGTCGGCGGGAAAAAACCTGACATCGGCTGCATCGTCGGCTGCTGCGGCGGCGCCCGCAGCAGCAGCGCTGCCCGCTTCCGAGCGCGACATCAACGCAAGATCGAACGAATTGCCCGCAAACTTTGCGGCCAGAGTCCGGCCCAGCCCTTCGCCCGCTCCGACGATGGCACAAATGCGTCGTTTCATGCTCTGCTCCTACGCACCCGCGACGATATGGATCGCCAGGATCGTGTCCAGCGATAACGGTGGGAAATTCCCAGGGATTTACATTACTGTTGAAGCCCCCAACCACTCGACCGCACTCGAAATGATCACGTTGTTTAACAGTCCCGCTTCAACTGCCATGTCGGTTCACGCCGCGCTGGAAGAGATTGGCTGCGCATCGCCGGCTATTGGTATCCTCGCGGGGGCATCCGAATCGAAGTCTTCTGGCGGAGGGCACCACCGCGAGCCGGCCATTGGGTCCCGGACCAAGGCGTCGCGTCCTATTGCGGCTGCAGTTAGGCAGCGAAGCCCATGACGAAACGCCTATGGGTCATGCTCGCCTGCGGCGTTTTGATCGTGTTGACCGCTAACGGCCTGCGTCTGACCTTCGGCGTGTTCCTGAAGCCGATTTCGATCGACTTGGGCATCAGCCGCGAAGCGTTCGGGTTGGTGATCGCCGGGCAGGCCTTGCTCTACGGCGTATTTCAGCCAATCGCAGGAATTTTTTCCGACCGCTATGGCCCAGTTAAAACCATCCTGATCGGCACGGGGCTCTACGCGACCGGCCTTTGGCTCGCCAGTGTCGCCGCAGGCGTGTTGGAGCTGCATCTATCGCTCGGCCTGCTGGTCGGGCTTGGTCTTTCTGGGTGCGCCAATGTCATCGTGCTCGGCGCCATGGGCAAGGTCGTTCCGAACGAACGGCGCGGAGTCGTCTTCGGCACAGTCATCGCTTCCGGATCACTTGGCATGTTCATGTTCGTGCCGGCCGTGCAGGAGGTTATCGGCCGCGCCGGCTGGCGCGAAACCTTGGCGCTCATGGCATTGATCATCGCCCTCGTCCCGTTGCTGACGCTTGGCCTGCGCACGCCGCCCACCGCTGCCAGCGCCAGCGCGCGCCAGTCGTTTTGGGACGCCGCCGCTGAGGCTCGCCGCCACCGCGGCTACGTCCTATTGACCCTGGGCTTTTTCGTATGCGGCTTTCACGTCACGTTTGTCGGGACGCATTTTCCGGCCTTCTTGGCCGACAGCGGCGTTTCGCCGAAGGCGGCCTCCTATGCCTTTGGCGTCATCGGACTTTGCAATATCATTGGCGCCTATGCCTTTGGGGTCCTCGGCGACCACTATCGCAAGAAAAGCGTGCTGACCCTGATCTATCTACTTCGCGCGGCATTGATGAGCCTTATCCTGATTATCCCGTTGACGGACGTTTCTGCCGTCATCTTTGGCGCCTGCCTCGGCCTCGTGTGGCTGGGCACGGTGCCGCTAACCAGCAGCATCGTCGCGCAAGTCTTCGGCCCGCAACATTTCTCATTCTTGTTCGGCGTCGTATTCATGAGCCACCAAATCGGCGGCTTCGTCGGCGCCTGGCTCGGCGGCCGCATCTACGATGCGACCGGCAGCTATGACCAGATGTGGATGATGTCCGTCTTGCTAGGCTTGATCTCCGCCGCCCTGCATTGGCCAATCAGCGACCGCCCGTTGCCGCGATTGGGGGCGACGAGTTTCTGATCCTGTCGATCCGACCGCCTTAGTCCCGGCCCCGGGCAGCTGCAGCTCATTGCGTCGGCGATTATCACTGGGACTCAGAGCTAGACGGAAGTCACGGGGGGCTTTGTGGTAATGCGTGTTCCGACATAAGCACTGCAACTGATCCCCAGACTAGATTCTTCCCGGCTGATCTACCTATGCTTATCCTGGCGCTATGCGCCAATACGATTGCGGAAGAAAACGGTTCCGGCCCAAAGGCGACCTTGACCCCGGAGCAGGAGTTTGCACCCGCGGGACGCCGAACCGGCCAATCGCTGCGACTGCGAGGAATAGGTGACGGTGAACTGTCCCATCATGCCTCGGTCTTCGTGTTCTAGAATGTGGCAGTGATACATGGTCGGTTCTGCTAAAGTCGCAGTGGCATTCCACAACAACGGAGGTGTCTTGCATTGGGTAGATATGATCGCTTGATGGATCGGATCGCGAGCGGCGAACGGATCCTTATCGATGGGGCAACCGGCACCGAGATCGAACGGCGAGGCGTGCCACAGCTCGACAACGCCTGGAATGGTGGAGGCGCGATGAGCCATCCAGAAATCCTACGCACGGTGCATGAGGACTACCTTCGGGAAGGTGCCGAGATCGTCATTTCCAATACCTTTGCAACTCACCGTTCTGCCCTGCGCGATGCCGAGGTCGAAGATCAGTTTGAGTTCCTGAATCGACGTGGCGTGGAACTGGCAATCGAAGCGCGTGAACGGAAGCGATTACCAGATGTTCTCGTAGCCGGGGGTATTTCCTACTGGTCGTGGGCGGGGAACTGGGTCGAGCCCGATGACCTGCGTGCTGACGCTGAAGAACAGGCGTCGACAATGGCCCGAGCTGGCGCCGATCTTCTGATGCTGGAGATGATGGTGGATCTCGAAAGCATGCTGGGAATTCTCGAGGCGGCGCAGTCGAGCGGTCTGCCAGTCTGGGTTGGACTTTCCTGCCGACCTGATGAGACCGGCGCCATGTCGCTTCTGCGCGGAGGCACATTGGCGGAAGCACTACGTGTGCTTGATGGGCGGAACGTTCCACTTGTGAACATCATGCACACGGAAGTGGACGACATCGACGCATGTCTTGAGATCGTCAACAATCATTGGCAAGGGCCGGTCGGTGTCTACGCCCATTCCGCTCGGTGGAAAGGCCAAGCCGGGATATTCGACAACACGATACCGCCAAGCGACTACGCGGTGTGCGCAAAGTCCTGGCTCGAGCAGGGCGTACAGATCATCGGCGGCTGTTGCGGCTTGGGCGTTGATCACATCAGAGCATTGAAGCCGCTAGTCTAGGCCGCACTCAGTAGATCATCCGACGGCACAAACCGGCCGTTCGTCGGTGTCGTAGATCTCGCTGGTGCGGAACGCCGAGCCGGACCTTCGCCGCATCAGCGATGCCAGACGCATAGGGCAGGCGTCCGGACCGCGGGACAAACCTGCCATTTGAGCAAAATCTCGAATGTCCGATTCGCTGCGCATTGCGGCCATTCGAATGCGGTGCAGCATTGGTTAGTTCGGGCTCGAGCCGGCTCAATCGAAATCGTTTCCGCAGTCGTAATCTCTCGCAACGGTGCCAGCGATTGGCGATCACTTGGTCTGAGATCGCTCTCACTGAGTTCGATGGCCAATGAATTGCTGGCCAACCTGGTGACCGAAATCTTATAAACCATTGAGCCAAATTCAGAAGTGTTGTCGTACATTCGTATTGCGGAGAATGCCTCTTATTATAGGCTTACTCAAGCGGCTTGGAGGCCTCCATGTTCGACGAGATGGAACGCGGCGATGAGACGGTGCGCACGCCCTATTCCCGCGTTTCTGAATGGATTAATCGTTCCGGCCTCGACCTTTTGCGGCGCCGCAGCGCCGAGGCGGAAGCGATCTTCCGCCGGATTGGTATCACCTTTGCAGTCTATGGCGAGGGCGGTGATCCAGAGCGGCTTATCCCTTTTGATCTTATTCCTCGGGTGTTCTCGGCGATGGAGTGGCGGCAGCTCTCGCGCGGGATCGAACAGCGCGCGAAGGCGCTGAATGCGTTCCTCTATGACATCTACCACCGTGGTGAGATCATTCACGCCGGTGTCGTTCCGGCTGATCTCGTTTACCGCAACGCGGCCTTCCAACCGGGCATGATCGGGGTCGAGCCGCCGGGACGGGTCTACAGCCACATCGTCGGGATCGACATCGTGCGCACCGACGAGGGCAGCTTCCAGGTGCTCGAGGACAATTGCCGCACACCTTCCGGCGTCTCCTACATGCTGGAGAACCGCGAGATTATGATGCGGATGTTCCCAGATCTGTTCGCGGGTGGTGGAGTGCTTCCGGTCGACGATTATTCCGACGAATTGGAGGCAACGCTCGAGGAAGTGGCACCGCCTGCCTGCAAAGGTCAGCCGAAGGTCGTTCTGTTGACGCCGGGCGCATTCAACTCGGCCTACTACGAGCACTCGTTCCTTGCCGACCTCATGGGGGTCGAACTGGTCGAACCGCAAGACCTTTTCGTCGATGAGGGGCGGGTCTGGATGCGCACGGCGCGCGGATCCGAGGGCTTGGACGTGATCTACAAACGGATCGACGACGATTTCATCGATCCGCTCGCCTTTCGGCCGGACAGCATGCTGGGAGTGCCCGGGCTCTTCAATGTCTATCGGTCCGGCGGCGTAACGCTCGCCTCGGCGCCCGGCGCTGTCGTCGCGGATGACAAATCGGTTTATGTCTATGTGCCCGAGATCATCCGCTTCTATCTGGGCGAGACGCCGATCCTGGAGAACGTCCCCACATGGAGCTGTGGAAAGCCGGAGGATTGTGCTCACGTGCTCGGTCAGCTCGACGAACTGGTGGTGAAGGAGGTTCATGGATCGGGCGGTTATGGCATGCTCATAGGCCCGAAATCCACCGCAGAGGAGCGCGATGCATACGCCCAGCGCATCCGCGCCAACCCGGGCGAGTTCATCGCCCAGCCAACCCTCGAACTCTCTACGGTACCGGCGCTGGGGCCGCAGGGAATCGTCCCCAGGCATGTCGACTTCCGGCCCTTTTGCCTGGTCGGCAAGCGCATCCGGCTGGTGCCGGTTGGCCTGACTCGGGTCGCATTGCGCGAAGGCTCACTGGTGGTCAACTCCAGCCAAGGCGGCGGCGTGAAAGATACGTGGGTGCTGGAGGACTGACATGCTCAGCCGTGCAGCCGAGAACCTGTATTGGATGGCGCGCTATATGGAGCGCGCCGGGGCAACCGCACGGCTGATCGAGATGGGCCAGCGCATGGCGATGCTGCCGCGTTCCTACAGTGAGGAGGACTGGAAGTCGGTGGCGCTGGCATCGGGCGCTGCAGACCTCTTTGAGAACGAACCGGCGATCGACGAGACGGCGGTGATCCGGCTTCTGGTCCTCGACAAAGATAGCCCCTCTTCAATCCGATCGTGTCTCGAGCGGGCTCGGGCCAATGGTAGGGCGGTGCGCACGGCGCTGACACGCGACCTTTGGGAGGCGCTGAATGAGGGCTGGCGTACGCTCGAAGGCACGGATCTTGCGACTGCGCAACGCGACCTGCCATCGCTTCTGGATTGGGTAAAGCAGCGCAACGCTCTTTTTCGTGGCGCGGCCACGAGTTCGATGCTGCGCTCGGACCGCTTCGACTTCGTGATGATCGGCGCCCATCTGGAGCGTGCCGACATGATACTTCGATTGCTCGACGTAAAATACTACGTCCTGCTGCCGGAGACTGAGGTGGTCGGCGGCGGGCGCGACCATCATCAATGGACCAGTGTTCTGCATGCGACCTCGGCAATGCGTGCCTACCATCACGTGTATCTGGGAGATTACAGCCCTTGGAAGATTGCCGATTTCATGATTCTCAACCGATCGTTCCCGCGCTCGGTCGCCTTCTGCTACGAGCAGATGGCGACCCATCTGAGCCGGCTGGCGCGCGCTTATGGGGAACGGCACGATTGTCATACAACCGCGACGCGGGTCATGTCCGAGCTCGATGATCTCGACATGGGCGATGTCTTCCAGTCCGGATTGCACGAGTTCATCCAGGACCTGCTATCGACGACCCGGCGGCTGAACGGCGAGATCTACGCCGCCTATCACTTCTGAGGGGCTCATGCGCCTATCAATCCGGCACCTGACCGAGCACGCCTACGAGCCAGCGGCCAAACGCGTCGGCCTGCGGCTGAAACTGTATCCGGCGCAGACTCGGAGCCAAACGCCGCGCAATTGGCGCGTTTCGGTGAACGGTGATTTGGTCGGCGAGATGCTCGTCAACGGATTCGGCGACGGCGAGTCGCTCTGGTTCTCGCAACCGGAGGCGGGTAGCGTCAATGTCCTTGCAGAAGGCGAGGTCGACACGGTGGACACGTCGGGAGTGCTGGGCCGGGTTGGGGGAAAGGCGCCGCCCGCTGTTTTTCTCCGGCAAACGTCCCTGACCCGCGTTGATGCCGAGATCCGTGCATTGTCTAGCGAGGCGACTGGCGATGAACCTCTTGCTCGGATGCACGCGCTCTCTGCCGCGGTCCATGAAGCTGTAGTCTATAGGCCGGGCGTCACCGACAGCAACACGACGGCATCGGACGCGCTGGCGCTGGGCGCGGGGGTCTGCCAGGACAAGACGCATCTATTGATCGCGGCGGCTCGGACGAGCGGCATCCCGGCACGCTATGTCGTCGGATATCTGATGGATGAGGCAGCGCCGCTTGCCGAAACCCATGCCTGGGCGGAGGTTCATCTCGAGAGTCTCGGCTGGGTCGGCTTCGACCCAACGCACCAGGCCTGTCCAACCGACGCATATGTGAGGCTGTGCACGGGCCTGGATGCGGATGACGCCGCACCGATCCGCGGTGCAATCCAGGGCGCCGCCGAGGATCGCTTGACGGTCTCGGTCGAGGTCGCATATGCGCAGTCCCAGCAGTAGACAGTCTGCGAGATCAACTTGGAAGTCCATCGATGACCTATTGCATGGCGCTGAACGTCAAGGCTGGCCTCGTGATGCTGTCCGACACCCGGACCAATGCCGGCGTCGACAACATTTCGCGCTTCCGCAAAATGTTTACCTGGGAGATCCCGCGCGAACGGGCGATCTGCATGATGACGGCTGGCAATCTTTCGATGACCCAGGGCGTGATCACCCGGATCGATGAAGACATCGAGCGCGCTGCCGCCGGCGAGGATATTGAGACGGTCCTAAACGCGTCCTCGATGTTCCGGGTGGCTCAGATTGTCGGCGAGCATTTGCGGGGCATGCAAGATTGCCATCGCGAGTAGCTGATCGACCAGGGTGCGGGGCCGGACGCCACAATTCTGGTTGCAGGACAACGCAGCGGCGGCCGTCATCGACTGTTCACGATCTATGCGGCGGGAAACTTCATCGAGTCCACCGCTGACACGCCCTACTTCCAGGTCGGCGAGCACAAATACGGCAAGCCAATTTTGGACAGGGTGATCACGCCGGATACACCGTTGCGCCGTTGTCTGAAGGCGGCCTTCGTATCGATGGACTCGACGCTTCGCTCGAACCTGTCGGTCGGAATGCCGCTCGACCTATCGGCGATCCGGGCGGGTGATTGCAGGTTTTTGATCCAGCGTCGCATCGAGCCCGACGACGAAGAGTTCAGCCGGATCAGCCGGTTGTGGTCTGAGGCGCTTCGCGATGCCTTCGCCTCGATTCCAGAGATCGGAGACGATTGAGGATGGACGAGCACCAACACGTCCTTCAATTCCGGCCCCATCCCAAATCTGGGCCGCGCAGCCAAACGACACTTCAAGTGATCCGAGATATCTATTGCGAACGCGACGCGTAAGCGACGTTGGGCACCGATTTCTGCTCTTGGTCAAATGCGCATAGCTCGCCCTCACTGAACGTCGGGAATGGTCCACATTGCTGCCGCTCGAACGCGGCGCAGTATCCGGTAGTTTGGGCTCAAACCGGCCATTCGCTGCGAGGGTGAAATCTTTCGACGGATCAATGTCGGCTACGCGAGACAAACCTGCCGTTTGCGCAGAATTCCAAATGTCCGGTTTGACTCCGATTGCTCCCGTTGGGGCTACGTCGACAAAGTGCCAAAAAGCGACACCAAATCGCACGCTCTACTTTATTTCCTTTTCAGAATTTTGAGCATTATCTTCTGTTTTGTACGCCGAGCCCATTCGATTGCCGTTCCTATCGTCTTATCCCGCATCTTAGGATCTGCGCCGTGTTTCATGAGCACGGTGGCAACTTCCAGATGACAACTAACCACTGCCGAACTGATCGGATTCCCTCCATTTATGTCCTGTGCATTCACCTCGGCTCCACGACTAAGCAAATAGCGTACGTTTTCGACATCGCCTGAAAGCGACGCATTGTGCAAGAACGTGGTTCCAAACAATGGTTGAATGATATCGTTTACGCCGCCGCCCTTCTCTAGATGCGCATCTATCCGTTGACGCGCCTCTCGGCTTCGTTCGGGTGTCATTTCCCCGATAAGCTCTGTTGTCGTGTCACAATAGGATGACGTATTGCCGCTGAATGAAACCGAGGAAGTCGAAAATAGTAATAGGATTACCAAGATGGTAAATCTAGAAAGCCGAGATGTCCTGCAAGTGCACACTCCGAAGCATCCGGTCACTCGTTCCGACAACATTCTGTCAGGCATTCCGGAGCATCCGGTCACCTTGAGGTGACGCTGCCAAGCGTATTCTCCTGATCCCATTCTGGCGTGACCCATTTAAGAACGCTGGTGTTTTTCGGGACGGAGCCGCAGTCATTTCCTTCATGAGCGAGTCTGGTGGCAACCATGCTGTCCTTCCCCCTTAAAACTGTGCCGCTAGATTGGCCTGGAAGGGGGACATGAGATGGCTCGGAAACGGTATTCTGACGAGGATATCCTGAAGCTGCTGCGCGAGATCGAGCTGAAGCTTGCTGAGGGCAGTGACGTGGCATCCGCTTGCCGAG
>CAJICH010000059.1_pt1 | contig 9931 bp, 11 predicted proteins | sample 9199591 | NCBI WGS metagenome assembly CAJICH01 (sample SAMEA7708332, study PRJEB35096) | sediment metagenome | biome: marine neritic benthic zone biome [ENVO:01000025]; feature: sediment [ENVO:00002007]; material: shallow marine sediment [ENVO:03000034] sea grass bed [ENVO_01000059] ...
AGACCATCGAGCGGGTGCTGGGCGATGTCGACAAAATCATCATTGATCAAAGCATCGGCGGTGCCGGCGGCCAGGGCGTGGTGCCTTACCTGTCTCTCAACGAACTTCGCCGGGGAAATAACAGGTGATGCGCCTCCTTCCCGTCATCGCCGCCATCATCGTCGTTAACCACTGCCGATTTTTGGAGGCCCAACGCGTCGCCCACCTGGCGACGGCTGATGCCCACGGCAGGCCGCACGTCGTTCCGGTGAGCAGGTAGCGGGCACATTTGCGACCGTCCCAGTGAAGCCCTGAGCGTCCGCCTTGGGGCTTTTTGCGACCTAGGGCCTTGGTCGGCATGGGGTCAACAATACGCATAGCGCCCGTCCATTGGATGTCCGAATCCTCACCGATTGCTGCCATTCGAACGCGGCGCAGCATTCGGTAGAAAGGGCTCGAAGCCGCCCTTCGCTGCACCTCGAACCAAGGTCCGAAGAGCGGGACAAACCTGCCGTTGGCGCTAAATTCTGAAGGTCTGATTAGCTCCCGCTTGTTGCCCTAGTGGCTATGTCGGCCAGGTGCCATTTCCGGAAATTATTGCGGTTCCTCAAGATTCAAATCGCGTTCCCCCTTCGGGCAAAGTAAGCTTCGCGCACGAAGTTTTTAACGCCATCCTCGTCCCGCACCTTTCAGGCATCCTGACTGCGATTTCCTCGTTCAGCTAATCTTCATTTGTGCGTGTCCCTTAAAACGGAGGTCTCAAAACAATGAAGTCAGTCAATTTGCCAGAAACATCAATGGCTGGACTCGATTCCCGAAGGGTTTGCGCGGCCATGGTGATTTCACTCGGGTTAGCGAGCGGAATTCCCCATCCAGCTGCGGTCGCGCAAGAATGCAGTGTAGATGCATACGGCAAGACGGCATATGCGCGAGTCCGCCAAAAGGTCGACGAGCGATTTGGCACCAAGGACCAGTTCGAAATGGAACCTTACGAAAAGGCGGAGATCGTCGTGCAGGGGGATTGCACCATCGTTCTGCATGGCCGCTTCTCGTTCCGGGTAAAGAACCAGACGAGGCGGAAAGTTTATGATGTCGAAATGACCCCCAAAGAGAACGCTCCTGGTGGGATGAAGATCCTATCATATGAAATCAGCGATGGCTGATACGGGTCTGAATCGGACGCTCAGCGCGTCCAGATAGGGCGTCTGCTTTGTGCCAAGAGCTGATTCTTGCGAGTCATCCATGGGCGCGAGACTTTGATCATTTGGCCGCTTAGAAGATTGGTCCACCCGATAGAGGCAGCGTTCCGCTCATTCACTTCGACAAATTGCAATGGCGGGGATTTGGCATCGAATGGACCTAGGCCCTGCGGTGTTATCATTAAGAGACTATATTCTTGTGCAGACGTGGGAGTTTTGTCATGCGTGGGATGTCCCAGTTACTGCGGAGCCATTTCGCTGCACTTGCGGGCGGTATTTTGATGGCCGCTCTCTCTCAAACCGAACCTCGCTTAATTGCAGTGACACTCTTTTGGTTTGCCGCGATCTGCATTGCGATCGGTATAAGGAAGGACGAGGTGGCGACACCTCGTGCGACATCGCAAGAGTAATCCGCAACGCGAAGCCAAGTGCCCTTTCAGGGTGTCTGAGTTGGGTCAGAAACCACCTTCCTGGGTTCATGCCAGGACTTCCGTTCCGCCCTCAACAACAGACCGCGAACATTCTGAGTGCGCCATCCGATTCGTGTGGCATTAACCGACTTGCAGACAGCAAAGTAGCAAGGTGTTTCCACCCTGTCGCATAGTCGGATACTTTAGAGATTTCGATCGCCGCGCTGCCAGGGCCAGTGCCCCTCCACCTCGAAATGTAGTGTCAGACTGAGCATGACCCTGATGACTACGATCAATGCCAGGACAGCCGCGCTGGAAAACGTCTGATCGACGATCACGGTGCGGATGATGTCACCTGCAATTAGGAATTCAAGGCCAAGAATAATCGATCTGGCCATGTTCTGGCGGTAACTCTGGTACGCGTTCAAGGTGTCGGATCGGCGCAACTGCCCGAAGAACAAAACTGTCGAAAGCGCGATACCCACAATGATGACGAGGACCCCCGCTGCTTCGAGAGCGAAGCCAGCTGCGCCGAAAAGGTCTCGAAAAAGGATCATCGTCACTCTCAATGGGCCATAGAACCGGTGGGCAAGTCGGTCACTCGCATGAACGAACCGTAAGATCGTTTGCAGACGTGTGGTATCTGAAACCTAGCAACGCGGCTTCACCCTGAGTTTGATCCGCGTCAACCGGAAAAGGTTCTCGTTAACAGGCAATGGGGCCGCCGCTAATAGGGTGAGAAAACTCACGAATTCCCGGACGCGCCAGAAACTGCAATCCTAGGTCGCAACTTTGACCTGCCCTACGTCAATTGCACCGCGGCGGTTTCGGCAGATTAGCAGTTGCTAAAGGTCTGAAGTGGGTCAGAAGTTGACCTAGTCCGAGCTCATTGAATGTCCGGATCGCGGACAAAGCTGCCATTGGCCCAAAACCTCAAATGTCCGGATTGCTCCTGTATGCTGCCCTCTAAGCAATGTCGGTTCTGTGCCAAACTGTTCAATCGATAGGCGATCGGTTTTCGACAGTATCTGCGCTGACCGCAGGATCAGTCTCATCGATCCATCGATACTCCAGCCTGAAGGGAGAAGACGTCATTGGGAAGCAATCGGCCAACGTCGTCTTGTCTGCGGCTGTTCGCGAAAGGCATCTGTCTACAGCATCAATATAATTTGTTCTTCGATCTTGCGTGGAATAATTTATTAACAGGTTTTCCGAGATGGCATTCTTTAATCCAGTTTCTTTCAGCCTTTGTATTTTGTGTGCTAATTCGTCAGATAGAAGCAGACTGTATTCGATTACTGAGATTGAAGATATCGCCCGGTGGCGAATTTGAATTTCTGGGTTGTCGAAAAAACTTGCGTTGATCAAAAATATAGACGCAAGGTCAGAAAAGGCCGGAAAGTATCCAATCGATTCAACTTTTTCCCCTGGATGAATATGGTACAGAACAATTTCGTGATACTTTTCGGCAATTTTGGACACAAGATGGGGATTTACCGCGACTGACTTTTCCGTTTCGTGCTCGCCGATCTCCAACCATAAACAGAGCTCAGGCACGAAAACGAATGCTTCTTCAACGACCGCAACGCTCGAAAGACGCTCCAACTGGCGCTCGCCTTCTGACTGACAGAGGTTGTGAACAGTCAGGCGGTGTTCTGACAACTGATTCACGCCAAGGCTGTTGCCCGATAGCCAAGGACGGCCGTCGTCGATGACAGGGGGGGCAGAATTGTGGTGGTCTGCACCGCCGTGAGCGATTGCCACTCCCGCCGCAGCGGTCAGGGAGATGATCGCTGCAGCGACAAATGATGCAGCTTGGCGTAACTCGGCACACATGCTCGCTCGTGCTCCATCGCACGGATACATTTAATTTTCGCACGGCTACAACTGTTATGCAAATTCCGTCATGCGTGCTGCTCCAGCTTGGGCCGCACACTTTTTTTGTCCACCATCTACTCACGATAGTTGATGAGATCACATAAATTCACGACGCTGTCTCTTGACCTTCCAGTCGGAGGAACCCTTAGTCACCCACTACCGATTTATCTGCGGCTTGCGAGACCTGTATACCATGCGCCTAACGAGCACGCTGTTGCTGACGTTAAGTCTGATCTTTGCGCAGATTGCGAATGCTGCGCACGGGTGGAGTGCCGTAGGCGATACCCACGACCATGCGCATAAATTTGGACACCCCGCCGATCATGCTTTAGATGCGTCCGCCGCCTCTCTTGAAGGGGAATTTGATGATTGCTGTCACCTGGTGATTTCCTGCAGCGCATTTTTTGAGATTGCGAGTTCAGACGATTTTTTTGATCAATCGACGTACGGCGCCGATTACGGTCGCCCGGAAGTCTTTCGACGGGACGGCATCGGCGTTGCCGCTGAGCCTCCGCCTCCTCGTTTCTGAGTCACTTAGCCAAAGTTGTTGACCTGTTAGCGTCCAAGCGCGCTACGAGGCAGAGTTTTACAAAGCAAACGCTCTATCGAGTGAGGAGATCAAGAATGTCCTTGAACGCAAGAAAACTGTCCCTGTTGCCCGCGGTGCTTGCCGCCGCGACCCTCTCGGCGTCGCTGGCCTTTGCCGGCGCCGGCCACACCGGAGGTCACGGCGGACATCACAGCTCAATGCACGGCCAGCCGGGCAAAGCCTCCGCAGTGAGCAGAACCATCAACGTCGACATGTACGACAATTACTACGAGCCCGAAGGCATCTCGGTGAAAGCGGGCGAGACGGTACGCTTCGTGGTCAGAAACAAGGGCGAATTTGTGCATGAATTCAACATCGGCACACCCGACATGCACGCAGCCCACGCGGACGAGATGATGATGATGGTCGAGCACGGCGTGCTCGAAGCCGACCGCATCAACCACGAGGCCGCGAAAGCCATGCAGGCATCGATGGGCCATGGCATGCACAACGATCCGAACAGCGCTCTGCTGGAGCCCGGCAAGACCGGCGAGGTCATCTGGACCTTCCCGGCTGACGGTGAGCTCGAATTCGCCTGCAACGTGCCCGGCCACTACGATGCTGGCATGGCCGGGTCGTTCGATCTGAAGTGAGACCTGCGCGCCGGCCCGTCCGGCGCGCTCTCCAACAATTAGCATTCCAGGATGACTGCAATGTCACTTCTCTCAAAGGGCCGGGCGCTCTCGCTCGGCATTGGCCTCACATTGGCGCTTTGCGGCGCCGCGCAGGCCGGCGAATACAACATCAGTGTCGATCGCGTGAAGCTCGACACTGGTGACTTTACCAAGCGGGGCATCGGCTACAACGCCAGCACCACCCCAACGGTCCTGCGGTTCCAGGAGGGCGAGGACGTCACGATCAGCGTGACCAACAACCTCTCCGAAGGCACCTCGATCCACTGGCACGGCCTGATCCTGCCCTACCAGCAGGATGGCGTGCCCGGGATCAGCTATGATGGGATCAAGCCGGGCGAGACCTTCACCTACAACTTCCCGATCGTGCAGTCGGGCACCTACTGGTTCCACAGCCATACCGGCTTTCAGGAGCCAGACGGCGCATACGGCGCGATCATCATTGAGCCGAAGGAGCGCGAGCCGTTCCGCTATGACCGCGAATACGTAATCCAGCTCACGGACTCGCATCCGCATTCGGGCAATCGGATCATGCGGAACCTCAAGATGTCGCCGGACTACTACAACCGCAAGCAACGCACCCTGCTCGACTTCTTTTCCGACGCCAAGGAGGACGGCCTCGGCGCCGCGCTGGAGAACCGCAAGATGTGGGGCGAGATGCGCATGATGCCGACCGACATCGAGGATCTGCAGGGCTTCACGCCGCTCATCAACGGGAGATCGGCCGAGCAGAACTGGACCGGGCTTTTCGAGAAAGGCGAGCGCATTCGGCTCCGCTTCATCAACTCGTCGGCCATGACCTATTTTGACGTCCGCATCCCGGGGCTGAAGATGGCGGTCGTGCAGGCGGACGGGAACAACGTACTGCCCGTCTCGGTCGATGAACTCCGGATCGCGGTGGCCGAGACCTATGACGTCATTGTGCGGCCACGAAAGGACGAGGCCTATTCGATCATCGCGGAGAGCATGGGCCGCACGGCGATGGGCCGGGCCACGCTTGCGGTGCGCGAGGGGCTCGAGGCCGAGATCCCCGAGATGCGCGAGGATCCGCTGCTGACCATGGCCGATATGCGCCTCTCTCCGCTCCATCAGGGCGCCGGGCACGAGAGCCACGGCGCGATGTCGGGCGGCTCTCACACGATGCCCGACGGCACCGAGATGCCAGGCACGGATCACGGCCAAATAGACAAACAGCAGATGCCGAGTGAAAGCCACATGATGCCCGATGGCACCATGATGCAAGGCAGCGGAGGTGGAGGCCATATGATGGCGGATGGCACCATGATGTCGGGCATGGATCACTCGGCACATGAAGGCATGGCGCAGGCTGACCCGTTCTACGCCCCGGGCAGTGGGCTAAAGCCCACGGCAGCCAATGGCGGGAAATTCCTCTCATACAATGATCTCAAGGCCCAATCGCCGCTCTATGAGCATCGGGAGGCGACCCGCGAGATCGAGCTGCGTCTCACCGGCAACATGGAGCGCTATTCCTGGTCAATAAATGGGATCAAATACGAGGACGCAGATCCGATCCGCCTGCAATACGGTGAGCGAGTCCGGTTCAAGTTCGTCAACGAAACCATGATGACGCACCCAATGCATCTGCATGGCATGTGGTCCATCATCGACAATGGCAGCGGCGAACGAAATCCGATCAAGCACGTGGTCAGCGTCTCGCCCGGGACGGTCGTCTACATGGAGACCGAGGTCGACGCGCCCGGACAGTGGGCGTTCCATTGCCACCTCTCCTACCATGCGGATGCTGGCATGTTCCGCAAGGTGGTCGTCGAGGGTGGCCCGGACGAGCAGGCTGCGCTGACAACCGCGACGAAAGGGTAAGGCAATGAAATATCCAGTTGCGGTTGCCGCGGCCCTTGCCGCGGCGGAGTTTGGCATGTCGACGGCGGCGGCCAACCCTTTAGTCTGGGGCATCCAGGCCGAGCAAGCGGAATACCGTGTCAACGGGGATACGGAGTTGGTCGCCTGGGATTTCGATGCCTTCATCGGCGATGACGATCTTCGCTTCGTGTGGCGCAGCAAGGCGGAGTTTGTCTTCGACGAGGACGCCTTCGAGACCCTCGAAAACCAGTTCCGGCTGCAGACGCCGATCTCGACCTTCTTCGACGCCGTCGCAGGTGTGCGGATCGACACGCCCGACGGCGCCGACCGCGTCTCCGGTGTCCTCGGATTGCACGGCCTCGCACCCCAATGGTTCGAAGTCGACGCAGATCTCTACCTCTCCGAACACCCTGCTCTTCGGCTGGAAGCCGAGTATGAAGGGCTAATCACCAATCGGATCACGGCAATACCATCGGTCGAGCTGGATCTTCCCTTCACCGATGACGATGAATTCCGGCAGGGAGCCTTTGCTCCGACGCTCGAACTGGGCTTGCGCGTGAGCTACGATCTGATCGATCGTGCGTTCTCACCCTATATCGGCGTTCATTACGAGCGCGCTTTCGGCGAGACTGCGTCGATCTTGCGAGATGAAGGTGAAGATGCGGGAGCCGTCTTCTTCGTGACGGGGGCCCGGATCATGTTCTAACTTCATCCCCGCTAAGTAGACGTGGCGGAGATGTCATCGCTCCGCCGAAGGTAACCCTGTGATGATGCACGATATGTCGCCTCCCATGATCGTCATGTGGAGCCTCTTTGGGCTACTCATGATTGGTATCGCTGTGCTCGTTTATTTCTTTTCCCGGCCCGAACGCGCAGCATCACGGCCAGTCGCGGAGTTCGATATCGCTCGCCGCGACCAACTCCTGCCCGTGGAGACTAGCGCTGCCAACAAAGGTCTGTCGGCGGGCGCGAGGGCGCACGACACGACTTTCGTTTTGCCGGATATCAGCCACTACACTCGCTTCATGACCGGCAATCATTTCAGCTTTGCCCATGCGCAGCACATCATCTTTAGCCTGATCAACGCGATGATCGAGACGGCGACACCGCAGCTGGAACTCTCGAAACTTGAAGGCGATGCCGCGCTTTTCTTCGCCGACGCAGAGCGGCACACGCCCGAGGCGATGGGGCGCGTCCTCGCCGATATCTTCACCGCATTCTTCACAGAACGGCGTCGGCTGATGGCCTCGAATCTCTGCCTATGCAAAGCCTGCAAAAACATCGCAGATCTCGATTTGAAAGTCTTTGTTCACCGGGGGCAGGCGGCACGGTTCTCGTTCCGCGGCTCGATCGATCATTTCGGGACCGACGTGATCGTCCTGCACCGGATGATGAAGACGAACGCTGGCGGCTCCCGTTATGTGATGATCACGGGCGCCGCCGCCGAGAGCATCGATCTGCCTTTTCGCTCAGACGTGCGTCTCATCGAGGCGCCGATTGATAAAATTGGGTCTCTCAAGGCGCAGGTCTTCCATATCAGCGACATCGAGGTGGAGGAATTGTGTCGATCGGAAGCAGAAGTCCGTCCCGACGCACTAAGCGAAACGTTTAAGAAACTTGGCGCGAATGCACGGACCATCACGCGGCGACTGTTCGGCTGAGCGGTCAATGCTGCGGGTTCCTGGCGCTCTGAACGTCCTTGATCTCCTGCGGCCAGGTCGAGCGGATGAACGCAAGGATGTTCCAGATTTCACTGTCCGAAAGGGCGCCGCGGAAGCCGGGCATCCCGCTGGCGAACCCGGTGACACCCTTCGCGGATAGGGCTGCCTGACCGCCGAGGTTTGTGTAGTCAAAAAGCAATTGGTTGTCGTGATGCCATGTGTGTCCATTTACGTCATGGGGTGGGGCGGGTAACGCGCCATCTTGCCCAGGCTGGCGCCAGTTTGGTTGACCTTCCAAGTTCTTGCCGTGGCATGTGGCGCAGTGCTGCAGATAAAGATGCTCACCAATGGCTAGGTCGCGATCATCGAGCTCATGGTCGGCTTCCGCATGACCGAAAGACGTACAAACAGCCAGAACGCAGAGTTTGGCGTAGCGCATCGATCACTCCATGCTCAGACGTATCAGTCGTCGAAGAGGGTTGCCCTTTGACGCCTGAAGATTTCGAACCTTGACGGACAAAAGGCAACTAACGGGGCTCCTGCCCCTCGACTTTTCACCGCAACGGATGACCGGCTGAATCGGCGCCCGTTTACTCGTCCATCACCTCCCTAATCCACTCTGGTATCTGATCCTCGGTCAACTCGGCCTGTTCCTCGGCGTCATGGGCGAAGGCAACCAGATCGGCCAGATCCTGACCATTGAGTTCGATCGCCTCGCCGAACATGTCCTCCTGCAGCGCGACCATTGGTCCCGCACCACGCCACATCCGTGCTGCGAATTCGAAGGCGTTCATCGGTCTCGGCATTTCGGCTTCGTCGAGGGATGGCCCGATATCGCCGCCAACACCATTGACCGAGTGGCAGGCGACGCAACCCTTCTCGACGAAGACCTTGCGGCCGCGTGCCGGGTCGATGGGCGGCATGGCCACCCCAATTTCGTGCATCAATGCCATCACCCGGGCGCGCTCGTTCGGAGTCATCTGTTCCATTGCCTCAAAATCGTGGCCGTGGTCGTGCCCGCGATGCATCTCGCGCATTTCGTCGAAATCCCTCGGCATGTGACCGTGCCCCATATGCGCGCCAGGCATGTGGTCAGAGCGCATATGGCCCTCCATGGCTTCTTCCTTGGTCTCGCTGTTCGTGCCGTGGGCCGAGGCAAGGTGATAGCCGGCGAGCGGCAAGGCCGCTATCAAAGCAGCGACCCCGAGGCGCTTTTTCAAGCCGGTCATCGGTGTCCTCCTTCGCTGTTAAAGCAAGGGAACGCTCGCACGAGCCGCATTCTCGCGCATTGACCCCGATCAAAGGTAAATGAATCCAGCGCGCTGCCGTTGTAAACCGGATCGACGTGTGGCTTAGCTCGGATTTCGGTCGCAGCGCATTCTAAATTGGCCCGCAAATCGGTCGCCGATTGCTCTTTAGACCGCAGCTTTTGGAGACCGCAGCTTTTGGGTCGCGAATACGCATAGCGCGCGTCCGCCAGATGTCCGAACTCTCGCCGATTGCTGCCGTTCGAACGCGGCACAGCATCCGGTAGTTTGGGCTCAGAGCGGTCATCCGACCAAATCGCTCAGATGACCGGTTCTGGCCCCTAAGCGGCCATCGGCCCTGGAGACTATCGTCCCGATAGACCAGTGAGTTTTAAATCGGGGATTTCAGAATCTCATGATCGCGCCGTAATGTGTTATAGTAGTAAATAGAAACTCTCGAGACCGAACCCTGAGAGCCCTCGCTGCAAGGCGGGGGC
>CAJICH010000019.1_pt1 | contig 9512 bp, 8 predicted proteins | sample 9199591 | NCBI WGS metagenome assembly CAJICH01 (sample SAMEA7708332, study PRJEB35096) | sediment metagenome | biome: marine neritic benthic zone biome [ENVO:01000025]; feature: sediment [ENVO:00002007]; material: shallow marine sediment [ENVO:03000034] sea grass bed [ENVO_01000059] ...
CGCGACGCCATCGTCGACCGCGTAATGGAAGGCGTGGCGATCAAGGCCGGTCAGCTTCTGCCCGAAGGCTTCTTCGGCGTCTCGGACAACCTTTCACCGGTCGGATATGACCCCGAAAGCGCCAAGGAATTGCTGGCCAAGGCCGGCGTCGGGGACGGGTTCGAGCTGACCATCCACGGGCCCAACGACCGCTACATCAATGACGCCAAGATCGCCGAGGCGATCGGCCAGATGCTGACCCGCATCGGCATCAAGACCCAGGTAGAGACCATGCCGCGCTCGGTCTACTTCAAGCGCGCCTCGCGCGGCGGCCCGGGCGAGACGCCCGAGTTCAGCTTTATCCTGGTAGGTTGGGGCGCGGGTTCGGGCGAAGCCTCCTCGCCCCTGAAGTCGCTGATCGCGACCCACACGCCCGACAAGGGCTGGGGCGCCTCGAACCGCGGCCGCTACTCGAACGCCAAGGTCGACGATCTGGTGACCCAGGCTCTGGCGACCGTTGACGATGAGGACCGCGAGGCCCTGCTGGCCCAGGCTACCGAGATCGCCATCAATGACGCGGCAATCATCCCGCTACACTACCAGGTCAACACCTGGGCGGCGAAGAAGGGCCTGAAATACATCGCCCGCACCGACGAGGCGACGCTGGCCATCGGAGTGGTCAAGGAGTGAACTTGTAGGGCGGGGTCAACCCCGCCCTACACCTAGGTCCGCCGATGACCGTCTTCATCATCCGCCGCCTGTTGCAGGCGATCGTCGTCGTCTTCCTGATGTCGCTGATCGTCTTCTTCGGCGTCAACGTGATCGGCGACCCGGTCGACATGCTGATCAACCCGGAGGCGGACCAGGCCGAGATCGAGCGCACGATCCGGGCCTTGGGCCTCGATAAGCCGATCCACGAGCAATACCTTTTCTTCCTCAAGGGCGTTGCCTCGGGCGATTTCGGCAAATCCTTCATTTTCGGCGAGCCGGCGCTGAAACTCATCCTGCACCACATGCCCGCGACCATCGAGCTGGCGCTCGTGTCGCTGGTCATGGCCATCGTTCTGGGCATTCCTCTGGGTCTCTATGCGGGCCTTTTCCCGGAGCAGCGCATCTCACGCGCCATCATGGCCGGGTCAATCCTGGGTTTCTCGCTGCCGACCTTCTGGGTCGGGCTGATGATGATCATGCTCTTTGCCGTTTATCTGGGCTGGCTGCCCTCGACGGGCCGCGGCGACATGGCCGAGTTTATGGGCATCCGCTCCAGCCTCTGGACCCGGGACGGGCTCAGTCACCTCTTCATGCCGGCGTTGAATCTGGCGCTGACCAATATCAGCCTGGTCATTCGGCTGACCCGCGCGGGCGTGCGCGAGGCCATGCATCAGGACTACATTAAATTTGCCCGGGCCAAAGGCCTGACAACGCGCCGGGTCGTGGGCGTCCATCTGATGAAGAACATCCTGATCCCCATCGTCACCGTTTTGGGCCTGGAATTCGGCAACCTGCTGGCCTTCTCGGTGGTCACAGAAACGATTTTCGCTTGGCCCGGGATGGGCAAGCTTCTGATCGACTCGCTGCTGCAATTGGACCGCCCGGTTGTCGTCGCCTACCTGATGATCATCGTGCTCTTCTTCGTGATCATCAATCTGGTGGTCGACGTCCTCTACTCGGTCCTCGATCCAAGGGTCCGGCTCAGGGACCAGGGCACATGAGCGCCGGGGACATCGAAGCCACTGCTGCGGAGGCCCGGGTCGAGACCCCGCTCCAGCGCTTCTGGTCCGAGTTCCGCGAGAGCACGATCGCGCTGATTGCACTCGTCGTGTTGGTGCTGATCATTATTTTGGCGCTATTGGCCCCCTGGATCACGCCGCAGGATCCCTACGACCTGGCCCAGGTGGACGTGATGGACGGCAAGTTGCCGCCGGGCGCCCAGGCATTTACCGGCTACACCATGTGGCTCGGCTCGGACGGGGCGGGCCGCGATCTCTATTCCGCCATTCTCTACGGGCTGCGCATCTCGCTGATGGTGGGGATGGCGTCGGGTGTCCTGGCGCTGATCATCGGCACGGCGATCGGGTTGGTCGCGGCCTATGCGGGCGGCCGCACCGAGACGCTGATCATGCGGGCGGTCGATATCCAGCTCTCGTTCCCCGCGGTGTTGATCGCGCTGATGCTGGTTGCGATCCTGGGGCGCGGGATCGATAAGATCATCATCGCGCTCGTCGCCGCACAGTGGGCCTACTACGCCCGCACCGTGCGCGGAACGGCGCTGGTCGAAAGCGCCAAGGAATATATCGAGGCGGCCCGCTGCCTGGGATTGAGCCACACCCGGGTCGTTTTCCGTCACGTGCTGCCCAATTGCATGGCACCCTTAATCGTCATCGGCACGGTGCAGACCGCCTCGGCCATCGCGCTCGAGTCCACGCTCAGCTTCCTCGGCGTCGGCCTGCGCCAGACCGAGCCAAGTCTGGGCGTGCTGATCTCGAACGGCTTCGAATACATGATGTCCGGGCGCTATTGGATCAGCTTTTTCCCCGGCCTTGCGCTGCTGGTCACCATCGTCTCGATCAACTTGGTCGGCGATCAGCTGCGCGATGTCCTGAACCCCAGGCTCAAGCGATGACCGTCCTTTCGGTCGAGGGTCTGCAGACGCATTTCTTCACCCGGGCGGGGGTGGTTAAGGCGGTCGATGGCGTCGATTTCGCGATCGAGCGCGGTAAGGTGATGGGGCTGGTAGGCGAGTCGGGTTCCGGCAAATCGGTCACCGGGTTCTCGATCATCGGCCTGGTTGACCCGCCTGGCCGGGTGGTCGGCGGCTCGATCCGGTTCCAGGGGGAGGAGCTGGTCGGCGCACCCGATCAGCGGATGCGCGAGCTTAGGGGCTCGAAGATTGCGATGATCTTCCAGGACCCAATGATGACGCTGAACCCGGTCCTGCGCATCGACACCCAGATGACCGAGGCGATCCTAGCGCATCGGGATATTCCGAAGCGCGATGCCTGGGCGCAGGCGCGCGACGGCTTGGCCCAGGTCGGCATCCCCAGTGCCGAGGAACGGTTGAGGGCTTATCCGCACCAGCTTTCGGGCGGAATGCGCCAGAGGGTCGCTATCGCGATTGCCTTCCTGAACAACCCCGACCTGATCGTCGCGGACGAGCCGACGACGGCGCTGGACGTGACCATCCAGGCGCAGATCATCCATGTTGCCCAGATACTCTGCCGAGCGCGCGGCGCGGCGCTGATCTGGATCACCCACGATTTGGCCGTGGTGGCGGGCCTCGCCGACCGCATCTCGGTCATGTATGCGGGCCGCGTGGTCGAGGCCGGCCCGACCGACGACGTGATCGACCACCCCCGCCACCCCTATACCGTCGGATTGCTGGGGTCGGTGCCGTCCGCCAACCGACGCGGCGAGAAACTGACTCAGATCCCCGGCATGACCCCCAACATGCTGGACCTGCCGCCGGGCTGTGCCTTCCGAGAGAGGTGTCCAAACGCAAACGATACCTGCCTCACCGTGCCCCAGATCACGGGCACGGAGGCCGGCCACCCGATCCGCTGCCATCACCCGCATGACGCGCCCGATTCCGCCGGGGTGCCCGCATGAGCGTTCCGCTGATTGAAGTGCGGGGCGTCTCCAAGCGCTTCGTCAAGCAGCTTGATCTCGCCGGCAAGATCGCCCAGCGCCTGGGATCGGATATCCGCGACGAAGTGGTCCACGCGGTCGACAAGGTCGATCTGGCGATCCAGCCGGGCGAGGTCGTGGGCCTGGTCGGCGAATCCGGCTGCGGGAAGTCCACCCTTGGCCGGATGATCGCCGGGATCCTGCCCGCGACCGAGGGCGGCGTCCTGTTCGAAGGCAAGGAAAGCGCTTCGATGACCGGCGCCAAGCAACGCGCCGCCACGCTGGCGGTGCAGATGATCTTCCAGGATCCCTTCGCCAGCCTGAACCCACGGATGCGGGTCGAGCAGATCGTCGGCGAGGCCCCCCTCGTCCATGGCCTGGTCGGCCGGGCGGGGCTTTCGGACTACGTCGACGACATCCTGCTGAAAGTTGGCCTCGACCCCCTGCTGAAGCGGCGCTACCCGCACCAGTTCTCCGGCGGGCAGCGCCAGCGCATCGGCATTGCACGGGCGTTAGCCGTCAAGCCGCGTTTCCTGGTCTGCGACGAGGCGATCGCCGCGCTGGATGTTTCGATCCAGGCGCAAGTTCTTAACCTTTTCATGGATTTGCGCGAAGAACTTGACCTGACATACCTCTTCATCAGCCATGATCTCAGCGTCGTCGAGCACATCGCCGACCGGGTAATGATTATGTATCTGGGCCGGGTGGTCGAGACCGCGCCGACCGAGGCGCTGTTTGCCGACCCGCGTCACCCCTACACCCAGGCGTTGCTGTCCGAGGTGCCGCGCCTCGACCAGCGCAAGCGCGATTTCACGCCAATCGAGGGCGAGATCCCCTCGCCGTTGGACCCGCCCACGGGCTGTCACTTCCACCCGCGCTGCCCCTTTGTTATGGACCAATGCCGCACGACAATCCCGTCGCTAGAGCGCGTAGGGGTAGACCGGCGGATGGCCTGCCACCTGGGCGCCGACGCTCGTTCTGATCAGGGAACCGTCCCCTTGGGCAGCCCGGCGCAATAGTCTGCGATTTGGCCCGGCGTAGTGATCCACAGCAGGTCGCGCTGCGCCATCATGTGTTCCAAAGCTCGCCTAAGCGGCCGCAAGCGGTGCGGCTGGCCAACAATGAACGGATGAGTGACCACGTTGAAGACCAGGGGATATTTCGCGGACTGTGCCAGCATCTCGTCGAACTGGTCGATCAGCATCTCCTCGAAATCCCGCGCGCTATGGTGCCGGAACACCAGGGCAGGGGAGTCGTTCACCTCGATTGAATAGGGGACCGACAGGATCGGCCCAGACCGGGTGCGCATCCAGAACGGCTGGTCGTCAGCCGGCCAGTCCATCACGTAGTCGTACCCGGCCTCCTTCAACAGATCGAGCGTCACCGGCGACTGCGCCAGATAGGGCCCCAGCCAGCCTTTCGGCGCTGCGCCGAAATGGCGGATAATCCCTTCGGTCGACTCGGCGATCAGTCGGGCCTCCTCGGCCTCGGGCAGCACATCCTGACGCTCGGAATTCGTGCGGCCATGGCCGACCACCTCGTCGCCCCGCTCTTCGATGCGGGCGACGATATCCGGGCAGTTGTCCAGCACAGCCGTATTCACGTTGTGCGAGGCGGGCAGGCCCAATTCGTCGAGCAGGTCGAACAGATACCACTGCCCGACCCGGTTGCCGTAATCCCGCCAGGAATAGTTGCGCGCGCTCTGTGGCGCGCCGACGACCGTGTGATCGGTGCCCAGCCCATCCAAATAGGCGAAATGCTCGATATTGTTGCCCACGTAGAATGCCAGCCGCTTGCCGCCTGGCCAGTCATAGACCGGGCGGGCGGGCAGGGCGCTGTAGTCATAGCGGTCGTGGCGCTTCAGCTCCATGCGGCCAGCTTGACAAGGGGAAATGCGGCTCGTCAACTGGCCAGCTAATTTCCGAACGACGGAGGCGGCACATGCGCCCCCCGAAACGCCCCTGGTCCGGCATCATCACCGAGGAGGAGGAGCGCCGCTACCAGGCGGCGGGGTTCGGCGGCGCAGGCAGCGTGGGCAAACGCCCCGCGCTGCTGATCATCGACGTCCAATACCGCACGGTCGGGACCTCGCCCAAACCCTACTGGCAGGCGATCGAGGAATACCCGACTTCCTGCGGCGAGGTGGGCTGGAGGGCGGTCGAGGCGATCCAGCCACTGCTGGCGGCCTTCCGGGCGCGCGGCTTCCCCGTCCTCTACCCCCACGTCGCCCCGAAGAATACCCAGACCGATGCAGGGCGGCTGGGTGAAAAGATACCCTCGATCATGGGGATCGATGCGCAGGGCTATGAGTTCGTCGACGAGGTTGCGCCCCAGCCGGGCGACGTCCTGCTGCCCAAGAAGCACCCGTCCGCGTTCTTCGGCACGCCGCTGACCAGCCACCTGATCGACCTCGGCGTCGATACGCTCTTCGTTACCGGCTGCACCACCAGCGGCTGTGTCCGATCCTCGGTTACCGACGCCTTCGCCTACAACTTCAAGGTCGTGGTGCCAGAGGAATGCGTCTACGACCGCAGCCCGACCAGCCATGCGGTGAACCTCTGGGACATGAACGCGAAATACGCGGATGTGATGCCGGTGGCAGAAGCGATGGGCTCGGTGGAGGCAATGCCTGGGTAGGGTGGAGTTTCACCCCTCCTTTTCGGTCGAACGCTGGGGTGAAACCCCACCCTACAGGGAAGTCAATCCGATGGACGCAACCCAGTGCGAAACCGAGCGCGTCGCCGCTGGATTGGTCACCCTCGCCAATTGGGCCGCCACGCTGGAATGGGCCGAGGTCCCCATGGCGATTCGGGAACGCGCGGCCCAAGTCCTGGCCGACGACCTCGCCGCCATCGTCGCGGCCCGCGACGAGCCCGAACTGATCGCGTTCCAGGATGGGCTGGCACGGTCCTCGGCCGCGGCCGAGGCCGCCGTCTTCAATGCGCGCGCCATGCGCCTCGACCGCTACTCGGCAGCGGTGGCCAATGGCGGGGCTTCCGATTGGTGCGAGCTCGACGAGGGCTACCGCCCCGCCATCGGCCATGCCGGCATCTACTGCCTGCCCGCGCTGATGGCCGAGGCCGAGGCGACTGGCACCAGCGGCCAAGATCTGCTGCGCGCCCTGGTCATCGGCTACGAGGTGGTGGCGCGGATCTCGTTGACTTACTCCTGGGACAGCCTGGTCCTTCACCCCCATGGCAGCCTCGCGGCGGTAGGCGCGGCGACTGCCGTGGCCGCCCTCCGGCGCCTACCCGCAGACCAGTTCGCCACCGTGATCAATACCTCGGCGACCCTTGTTGTGCCGGGGCCCTACAACCACGCGGTCAAGGGCGCGCTGGTGCGCAATGTCTGGCCGGGCGTGGGCGCCTGGGCGGGGATGCGCGCCGTCGATTGGGTCGAGGCCGGAATCACGGGCACCCCCCACAGCCTGCATGACGTCTACGCCCGTGCCTTCGGCGGCACTTGCTCGCCGGACGCGCTGACCGACGGTCTGGGTGCCGAATGGGGCCTGGCGGACGGCTATCACAAGCTCCATGCCTGCTGTCAGTATGCGCATGCGGGCGTCGAGGCGACGCATGAGCTTCTGGAACAGGCGAGCGCGGACCGGATTGACCGGATCCACATCGAAACGCATTGGCGCGGCCGAACCCTGGACAATGCCGCACCGGCGACCACCCTTGCGGCCAAGTTCTCGATGCAGCACGCGCTCGCCACCGCGGCCATCCACGGCCATGCGGGCGCCGAGGCGTTCCATGCATCGACCCTCGACGACCCTCGCATCGCTGCGTTGCGCGCCAAGATCACCATTGGCGCATGGGAGCCCGAGCTCCCCGCACCGAACGACCGCCCCGCGCGCGTGACCTGGCACTTGACCGACGGGTCGGTGCTGTCGGCTGAATGCCTCAGCGCGCGCGGCGGGCCGGACCGGCCGTTCACGCCCGCGGAGATCACCGAAAAGGCAACCGGCATCGTTGCCCAGCCCTATCCGAATATGGGTCCGGTGTTGCTTCAAATCCTGGCACTCGACCAAACGGTCCTGGCGCAGCCTTGGCGCGACACGGTCGGCGCGATGATTGAATGACTGACCTCGACCTGCTTGTCATCGGTGCCGGGGCTTGCGGCCTGGCCGCCGGCGTTGCCGCCCATGATGCAGGGCTATGCGTCGCCATCGTGGAAAAACGCGACCGTCCCGGGGGCAATTCGGTGCTCTCCACCGGCTCGATCCCCGGGGCCGGGTCGAAATACCAGCGTGCCGCCGGAATCGAGGATTCCCCGGATCGGATGATCGCCGACCTGATGGCGGTCAGCGGCCCCCACGACGCCAAAGATCTGACCCGGTTGATGGCTGAAGTCTCCGCACCACTTTGCGAATGGCTGATCGAGGATCTGGGCTGCCGCATGGAGCTAATCACCGCCTACCGCCATGTGGGCCATTCGGTCGAGCGGTTGCACGCGCCCCGATCGCGCCGAGGGCAGGATCTGGTGGACGACCTGCTGGCCTGCGTCGCGGACCGTGGCATTCCGCTGGCGGTCGGGAACGCGGTGGATGGCCTGACCGATGACGGCGATGCGGTAACCGGGGCCATCGTCGCGGGTCAGGCAATCGGCGCCGCCAAGGTCCTACTGGCAACCAACGGCTTCGCGGCGAACCGCGAGATGGTGCGGACGCATTGCCCCGAGATCGCCGGGGCGGATTATTACGGCGCCCTCGGCAGCACTGGCGAGGCGGTGGATTGGGGGCTGCGCCTCGGCGCCGCCTTGGGCAACATGGCCGCTTATCAGGGCTATGCGGCGGTGGCTTTTCCGCAAGGCCAATTGCTCTCGTGGACGACCATCGAGAAGGGCGGCATCCTGGTCGGCGAGCATGGAAGGCGCTTTGGCAACGAGGATGCTGGCTATTCCGGCTTCGCGCCCGACGTTATGCGCCAGGGCGACATGGCTTGGGCGGTGATCGACGGGCGCATCCACGAAGTTGCGCTCGCCGAGGAGGAATATGCCGAGATGGCGGAAATGGGCGCGATCCGTTGGGCGAATTCGACCCGCGCCTTGGCGGAGGCCGCAGGGATCGACCCGATCGGCCTGACCGAGACCCTCGGCGCCTACAACGCTGCGGCCCGGGATCAGATGCCGGACCCGTTCGGTCGCCAAGCCTTTGCGCTGGCCCCGCTGGAGCCGCCCTTCGGGATCGCTTGCATAAAGCCTGGCCTCTTTCATACCCAGGGAGGGCTATTGGTCGACGAGCACGCAAGGGTCCGCCGGGCCAATGGCGGGATCATCCGCAACCTCTTCGCCGGTGGCGGCGCCGCGGCTGGAATCAGCGGCCGGACGGGCGCCGCCGGCTATGCTTCGGGCAACGGCCTCCTGACGGCGCTCGGATTGGGACGAATCGGTGGATTGCGCGCGGCGGCAGAGGTGGAGGGAGCGAGATGAGGGTGGCGATGCCCCGGACTTGATCCGGGTGCTCGATGGCAATCTAAATCCCGCGATGTCCCGGGTCAAGTCCGGGAGATTGGGCTGGTCACATCATCAGATTTGGCAGGAACAAAACGATCTCTGGAAATGCGATCAGCAGCGCCAGCGTGATCACGTCGAGCATCAAAAACGGCAGCACCCCCGCGAACACGTCCTCCAGGCTCAGCGGCACCGGCGACGCGGACCGCACCACATAAACGTTCAGCCCCACAGGCGGCGTGATCAGCGAGATCTCCGCCAGCTTGATCGCGATCACCCCCAGCCAGATCGGGTCGTAGCCGACGCCCGTCATGATCGGGAACATCACCGGCAGGGTCATCACCATGATCGCGATCGGGTCGATCAGCATCCCCAGGATCAGATAGATCAGCGCGAATGCCATCAGGTAGACCAAGGGTGGCATGTCCAGCGCCAGCAGCCAGTCCGAGATATCCACG
>CAJICH010000017.1_pt1 | contig 9371 bp, 7 predicted proteins | sample 9199591 | NCBI WGS metagenome assembly CAJICH01 (sample SAMEA7708332, study PRJEB35096) | sediment metagenome | biome: marine neritic benthic zone biome [ENVO:01000025]; feature: sediment [ENVO:00002007]; material: shallow marine sediment [ENVO:03000034] sea grass bed [ENVO_01000059] ...
GATTTAGCGTTGGTGCTTGTTCGGTTTCCCGAAAAGGCTGCTCAGATCCGGCAACTTGCCTCGGACAACGAGGGATTCCGCGAGATTTGCGAGCACTATTCCCTGGCAAGGGCCGCCTTGAATCGGTTTCAGTGCCAGTCGACCGACGGCCAAAGGCCAGAAGTGGCCGATTACAAGTTGCTGATTGCGGACCTGGAACGGGAGATCCAGAAGTTCATTGAACGCAAGCGGGGGCCACCTGACAACGATGATCGCCCCCCATCGAACGAACCGACGGATGCTTGAAGACAGTCGCCGGGACGAGAAGGACAACAAGACCGCGGCGAAGACGGTCAACAGCAGACGTCTCAGCATGGGCGGGCAGCACTTGGCATGACGGATATCAGCTACGGACGGATCAGAGACATGGGCGGTTTGCCCGATGTCCTGCGCGAGATGGTCGGCGAAGCGGGGCTGGAGCGCGTACTCAGCGATCAGCACATGCCGCTGTCGATCCTGAAGATGCCGGATGCGGTCGTCCTCATGCGGGATCTCATCTCGCTCTACTACCGCGCAGCACTCGTCACCGGTATGCGCTCCTTCGGCCTGGTGGCCAGCGATGGGCTTGCGGCCGAAGACTATGGCCTCGTCTGCCTGTACTCCATGCAGGCACCGGACCTCTTAACGGCGCTGAAACGTTGTCAAAACGCACTTCCATTTCATGAAAGCGGCAGCTCTTTGCACATTACGGCGGGTAGGAGCGAACTGCGTTTGGGCTACCACAACATCTGTCAGGATAAGATCGGCTGGCGGCATGCTGGCGATTTCACCTTGTGCAGGTTCGCGACCCTCCTTAGCGCCTATTTGGGTGCGGATTGGCAGCCTCTGCGGATCGAAACCTGCTACGCCATGGGCCCCTGGGCGCAGGATCTTGAGGATCTGTTTGGTGCCCCTGTCACATTCGGCGGGGACGATATCGCGATCGTCCTCGACCGGGAAGCTGTCGAGCAGAGCAACGGCGCACGTCGGATCGAGCCTGGTCGGATGCTGAGCTTCGCCGATGTGCGCCGCGCCGGCCAGGGGTTACCATGCGATTTTCCGAATGCGGTCGTCAATGTCGTCGAACGCCGCCTGCTCAGGCACGATGTCGACATTGAGGGGACGGCCGCTGTTTTGGGTCTGGGCCTGCGCACCCTGCAGCGCCGTCTCTCCGAAGAAGGTCTGAACTACCGCGACCTGGTGCTCCATTGCCGCATGCGCCGGGCGCGCGAACTTCTCGCAGAGCCCGAAGCCGAGATAGACCAGGTTGCTCTTGAACTGGGCTATACCTCACCGCCGCAGTTCTATCGCGCCTTCAAGGTGCACGTTGGCGTCACGCCAAAAGGCTACATGGATCAGCATTTCCCCAAGCCGGTGTTCTACGGCGATACCCACTTCCACTCCGCGCTTTGCGTTGACAGCGGCCTGATCGGAAACACAGCCGGCCTGGACACAGCCATCCGGTTCGCCCGGGGCGAGGAGGTCCATTGAGGCAGAGCGCCATGCAGATCGAAGAAAGCATTAGAGTCGTCGAGGTCGCAGCGCTGGAATTGAGTCGGCCCGTCGTGGTCGATGAAGGGTGCCTGCTGCGCGAAGTCATCGAACGGTTGCGGGACGCCAACTCCGGCTGCGCGCTGGTTACAAGCGACGGCCGGTTGGCCGGGATATTCACCGAACGCGACCTGGTGGTTCGTGTCCTGGGGGCCGCGAACGCGCTTGACCAATCGGTTGCCGCGTGGATGACGTCGGATCCCGACAGGGTCTCGCCCACCGATCCGATCCGCAAGACGTTACGACTGATGCGGCGTGGCGGGTTCCGGAGTGTCCCGGTGGTGGACCAGCAAGACCGCATCGTCGGCGTTGTCCGACACAAGGACATCCTCGAGTACCTGGCGGAGCACTTCTCGGCCGAGGTGCTCAACCTGCCGCCCGATCCCGAACGGATCGCGCTCGAACGGGAAGGAGGCTGACCAATGGGCACGGCTGCTGCGGAGAGACGGAGCCTCAAAGGCGCGACGATTCTCTTCTCCGGTGACTCCGGCGACGGAATGCAATTAATCGGCACGCAATTCACAACCGCCTCGGCGTTACTGGGCAACAACGTCTGTACGCTTCCGGACTATCCGTCCGAGATTCGCGCGCCAGCGGGCTCCATTGCCGGCGTTTCAGCCTTCCATGTCAACATATCGAGCCGCGAGATTCAGACACCGGGCGACCGTCCGGATGCACTTGTGGCCATGAATCCGGCCGCCCTCAAGGTTCACCTGCCGCAGTTGGTGCCCGGTGGAGCGCTGATCGTGGACAGTGATGCCTTCAGTAAGAGCGGCCTGCGAAAGGCTGGTTACGCGGACAACCCGCTGGACGACCCAGATCTTGCGGCCCGGTATCAACTCCACGCCGCGCCCGTCACCTCACAGACCATGGCCGCCCTCGAGGAGACCGATCTCAGCGCACGACAGAAGCGCCGCTGCAAGAATTTCTTCGCGCTCGGACTGCTCTACTGGCTCTACGATCGCCCGATTGAGCCCAGCCAGAAGTGGATCGACCGGAAGTTCGCCCGTCTGCCGCAGATCGCCGAAGCCAACCGGCGCGCGCTCAACGCGGGATACGGCTACGGCGAGGACGGTGATAGCTTCGCCGTGCAATACCAGGTGCCTCCGGCACCCGCCGAACCGGGGGAGTATCGTATCATCAATGGGAATGAGGCCTTCGCGCTGGGATGCGTCACGGCCGCGCGCCTGGCCGGCAAGCCGCTGATCTACAGTGGCTATCCGATCACGCCCGCCAGTGACGTGCTGCACCATCTGGCCAGGTTGAAGCACTTCGACGTTCGTTCCATCCAGGCCGAGGACGAGATCGCCGCGATGGGTTCGGCGATCGGCGCAGCCTTTGGGGGCGCCCTTTCGCTGACCGGAACGAGTGGCCCCGGCGTCTGCCTGATGAGTGAGGCCATCGGTCTCGCCATCATGTTGGAGTTACCGCTGGTCATTCTCAACGTTCAGCGCGGTGGCCCTTCCACCGGTCTCCCGACCAAGCCCGAGCAATCGGATCTGCTGCAGGCTATCGCTGGCCGCAATGGCGAGAGCCCGATCCCGGTACTGGCGGCCTCGGGTCCGGCGGACTGTTTCGACGTCGCTATTGACGCATTCCGCATCGCAACGCGCCACACGACGCCAGTGATGGTGCTGTCCGATGCTTATGTGGCCAACAGCGCTGAGCCCTGGCGGATCCCTGTGTTTGACGCGTTTGACCCGATCCCGGTCGAACACCCGACCGCAGCAGGGGAGTTCCAACCCTACAGCCGCGACGAGGCGACACTGGCGCGCCCCTGGGCCGTGCCCGGCACGCCCGGTCTCGAGCATCGTCTCGGCGGTCTGGAGAAGCAGCACGAGACCGGAGATGTGAGCCACGACCCCGAGAACCACGAACACATGTGCAGATTGAGAGCCGACAAGGTGCAACGCGTCGCCGAGTTCGTGCCTGAGCAAACGGCCGACGTTCCGGAGGAAACCGACCTTCTGGTGCTAAGCTGGGGCGGCACCCGAGGCGCGGTCTCGGCCGCCGTTAGCCAATGCCGTGGAAGGGGCCACTCCGTCGCCCATGCCCACCTACGCTACCTAAGCCCGTTTCCGCGCAACCTCGGCGCTCTGCTGACCCGCCACCGGAAGGTACTCGTCACCGAGTTGAACGGTGGCCAGCTGGCGCTGCTCATCCGCGCTCAATGCCTGAACGAGGTGATCTCCTTCTCCAGGGTCCAGGGCCGGCCGTTTACGATCGCCGAAGTCGAGTCCAAGATCGAGGAGGTGCTATCATGAACGCACCCGCCAAAGCAGACCGTCTGACCCGCCGAGACTTCGCCTCGGACCAAGCCGTCCGCTGGTGTCCAGGTTGCGGCGACTACGCGATTCTGGCCCAAATCCAGAAGACGCTGCCGGAACTGGGGGTGCCGCGCGAGAACATCGTCTTCCTCTCGGGGATCGGCTGCTCCAGTCGCTTTCCCTACTACATGAACACCTACGGCATTCACTCGATCCACGGACGCGCTCCCACGCTGGCCACCGGCCTAAAATGCGCCCGTCCCGAGCTGCAGATTTGGGTCATGACCGGCGACGGAGATGCCCTCGCCATCGGCGGCAACCACCTGCTGCACGCTCTTCGGCGCAACATTGACATCAACATCGTGCTCTTCAACAACCGCGTCTACGGTCTTACCAAGGGCCAGTACTCGCCCACCTCCGAGATCGGCAAGCGGACCAAGTCCAGCCCAGACGGCTCGATCGAGAATCCCGTCAACCCGATCGGCGTGGCCATCGGCGCCGAGGCCAGCTTCATCGCGCGCACCGTGGATTCCTTCCAAAAACACATGGCGGGCGTGCTGGGACGGGCAGCGCGGCACACGGGCGCCGCGTTGATCGAAATAGCGCAGAATTGCATGATCTTCAATAACGGCGCGTGGGCCCACTTGACCGACCCCGACACAAAGGCGGACGACGTGCTCTTCCTCGAGCACGGCAAGCCAATGCGCTTCGGCAAGGCCATGGAAAAGGGAATTCGCCTCAATGGGCTCACGGCCGAAGTGGTCAACGTCGTCGACGTCGACGAGAGGGAATTGCTTGTGCACGACGAATTGGCAACGGAACCGACCCTGGCCTACTTCCTAAGCCGTATGGGACCACCGGACTTTCCGACCCCGGTTGGCATCTTCCGTGCCGTCGAAAAACCGGTCTATGACCAACAACTGATGGCGCAGGTGCAAGCAGCTCAGGAAACCCATCCTGCGGACCTGGATGCGCTGTATCGCCAAAGCGACAGCTGGGCGGTTCCGGCCATCGCGCTGGAAGGCACGAAGTGCCCGGCATGCGACCACCCGAATTTGCCCGGCGCGGACGAGTGCGAATTGTGCCTCACTAGCCTGACGCACGGAGAGCCGACGGCCGCGAAAGCCCAGAGCAGGATAGCGCGAAGTTTGCGTGAAGATAGCGTGGGGAAGCTGAACCCGGCCGGCGCAGTCTCGGTGCCTGAAATCGCGACCGTGAATTCGGCGCTCGAAGTCATGCGTGAGAAGCGCATCGGCTGCGTGCTTGCCACCAACAAAGAGGGAAAACTGACCGGGATTTTCACCGAGCGCGACGCTTTGACTCGCGTGGCAGGAGAGGGTCTCGATCCCACCGATACCATTGTCCGCGAGGTGATGACGCGCGATCCGGAGACGATCAAGCCGGATCACCCACTCGCCCACGCTGTCCATCTGATGGTTGTAGGCGACCTGCGCTATTTACCGCTGGTCGACGAAGGCAGACGTCCCTTCGGGGTCATCGACTCGCGCGACCTGATCGACCATTTCGGGTCTTTGGCGATGAACTGGGAGACACATCGCTGATCGATGATTCCGGGCGTGCCATTAGGCGATGGGATGATACTAATAGCCAGGGTGTTAGGTGTGCCTTGAGTCGACGATCCGCCTCATGACTGCGAGCTCGGATCGCATTGATCAGTGTCATGCGCTGGCGCACGAACAATTGCCGGGTCCGGTGCAGCATCAACACCGATTGTTGTTCTGGTGTCTTGATCGGTACAAAGCGCATGGTCGGCCGCGTGACTGCTTCGCAGATTGCTTCGGCATCCGCTGCATCGTTCTTGTTGCGCTTTACATAAGGCTTCACGTAGCGCGGCGGCATCATCCGCACTTCATGACCCAGCTTCTCGATCTCGCGCGCCCAATAGTGTGATGTAGCGCAAGCTTCCATGCCGACAAGGTACGATGGAAGTTTGGCAAAGAAAACCAAAACCCTTCGCCGCTTCAACTGACGTCGAACAGCAATCTTGCCGCTCTCATCAACCCCATGCACCTGAAAGACGTTCTTCGCGATATCCAGACCAATCGTGATAATCTGTTCCATGGATGGCTCCTCCTTGGCGGTTCTTCAAAACACCGCAATATTGGCACATCGCGATGCCGGCGGAGGAGCCGTCCACAGCATCAACACCGGAAGTTTCAGGCTATTGAACCAGAGCCTCTAAGAACGGTTCTTGCTGCTTCAAGGTCCGGGGTTTCTGACATCATCCAAACAAAAATCGCCCCGACTGATTGCAGACGCAAAAATGTTGAAATTTGAACTCCGTCAACATCCAACAAGGCATTTGCCGCCACCGTCGAATTCCATCCTCTGGCACTTCAGCGGTCAGATGGACAACAGGATGAGCCGCCATTGGTAAAGACACTCCCGTCCACGCCTCGTCCCAAGCACATAAGTCTTTCCGCAGACCCACATCGCGCGGCCCTTCACAAGGCATGCATCGGGAGGCCAAGCGCCGGCAGTTAATATCCATCCACATTGTTTAGTGCCAGCCTTTGGCACGTCAGAATGCGGGGACAAGGCTTTGCCCTGCAAGGAGGCCGCTTTCAGCCCGCGCGCTCCAGGATGACCACCAGCACGGCAACGCTGAAGCCGAAGACCGTCATGAGGCCAGCGAGCTTACCTCCCTGCTCGAAGGCTTCCGGCATCATCGAGTTCGCAAGCATGGTCAGGATCGCGCCGGCGGCAAAAGCCTGTACGAAGGCCAGCGTGAATTCGGACACCCCGCCGAAGAGCGCGTAGCCCGCCACGGTCGCCAGCGCGCAGACCACGGCAATGAAGACCCACAGCAGCAGGATCTGCGCGTTGCTGCTGCCGCCTGCGCGCAATCCGCTGGTCCCGGCGATCGCCTCGGGGAGGTTCGAGATGAACACGGCAGCGAGCATCGCCAGGCTCACTGTGCCCCCTTCGAGGATGCCGAGGCCAATCACCAGCGATTCCGGGATGCCATCGAGAATGATGCCGAGGAGCAGGGGGATCACCAACGCGGATTGGGCCGCAGATTGCGCCGAGACGTCGATGGCCTTGCGGTTGTCGGCACCCATGTTGCTGATCACCCGATCGGCGAAGAAGAACGTCAGCGCGCCCGCCAGCAGACCAAGTGCCGGCCCGCCGGTGCCTTTGCCGATGGTGACGGCTTCGTACACCAGCTCGTAGGAAACCGCGGAGATAAGCACGCCGGCGCCGAAAGCCATGACCAGCCCCAACGTGCGTTTGCTCAGGTCGAGAAAGCAACCGATCAGCCCGCCAAGCACCAGCGACGATGTCGCCAGCAGTCCCCATAAGAAAGCGTCGAGCATCTATTTATCCCTCTTCAACTTATTCCTCTTCAGCTTATTCCTCTTCGGCTCATTCCTTTCAGCATCCTCAAAACCATCGGCCCTCATGGGGTCATTGGGAGTGTGGCACTGCAAGATTACCATGATCGTATGGCGCGGTGTAATAGGTGTAATATATGACGACCCGGACAACACAACGTCGCCCGGGTCTAATTCTTTAGGGTTCGCGCTAACCGTTACCGTCTGCACGGTCTTACTGGACCAGCGAGTTGGTCTGACCTATGAACCAGCGGTTAGGATGCAGTAGACAGATCAAGAGCTTGAATACGTTGCACGGCAACTCCTAATTGGTTCGGCAATGATTGCGTCGACAGTGGTCATTCATGTGCTGGGCATAATCGGCCTCATAATATGGCTGAGAGGCCAAGAAAAGTTAGTCAAGCAAATGCACGTTTACCTTGTCATAACGGTAGCACTTGTTTCGACCATTCTCTGTCTTTTTCTGATTCATACGATTGAGATATGGCTGTGGGCAGCACTGTATATCGGCTTGGGTGAGTTCGTTAAAATGGATCAAGCGCTGTACTTTTCGTCCGTCACATTTACGACTCTTGGTTATGGCGACGTAGTGCTGAGCGATAACTACAAACTTATGGGCGGTCTGGAAGCGGTGAACGGCATAATTCTGTTTGGTGTAAGCACAGCAGTTGCATTCGCTGCGTTGCGGACTGTCAAACCCAAATGGAGATGGCGCGTTCCCGGCAAGTTAGAAATGTCCCATCCAGGTCCTCCCTCGCCTGATATAGCGCATTTCTCAGTGCCCGATCGCGGGGCCGGCCTATTAGGTCGGCAAGGCCGCGCAAGCCCGGGTACCTGCCACAGCAAATACGCGGCGTAAGCCGCGCTCTCAGAAAACCCACGAATGCATTGCAAGGGTGGGGGAGGCGCACAGATGCTGCTCGGTTTCAGTCGCCCAAAGGACGTTTTTGCCCCAAAGGAGAAGTTCTGACTGCAATCCGACGACGGCAGCGATTCCCCCGATAGCCACCGTCAGCCCGAAGGCACGTTTTGACCCGTTTGAAACATTAGGATTTTCACCAATGCGGTAAATTCGGAAGCCCTCTTTCTCGACCTATAATTGCGGCATACAACCGATAAATCGACGGAACATCGTGCTAGATACGATTATCGTATTCACTTTCGACAAAGGGGTTTTCCCATGGCTCTGCGGTTCCGTGCTCTATTTCCAAGCCTTACCAGAAGTGTTCTTCACGTCTATCGGCTCTTACTGCCAGCTATGGGCATGCTTATGCTCCTGAGCGCAGTTGCTCCGGCGCAACAGGAGACGGATCAATCAAAGTCAGCCGCGATAAGCGCCGCGCGTCCATCCGGCAACGAACCGTTCGTGACACCTATCGCGCGGACAGAAAGTCCGCGCCAGACACTGGCGTCATTCTTGCGCTTGAGAGAAGAGCTAGAGGGCGCATTGCATTCCTATCAACTTGAAACGGATCGCAAACGTGCTGCTTATTTGGGCGCCATCGCAGAACAACTGTCCTCGCTGATTGATTTTTCTGCCGTTCCCTCCGCTTTGCGCAGACAAATTAGTAGAGAGACGCTGGGCTACGTGCTTGATATTCTGGGGCGTGTCGAGATCCCAAACTTGGACGCGGTGCCCGATGCCAACGCGTACAAGGATGGGGAATTTGCCGCGTACCTCATCCCAAAGACACCCCTCAGAATCGTTCGGATCGCGGAAGGGCCTCGCTCGGGAGAGTTTTTGTTCAGTGAACGAACGGTTCAGGTTGCACCTCGTTTCTATCGTGGCATTCAAAACCTGCCGCTACAGTCCTCGCTGCCGATCGAAAGCTGGACCAATGCATTGCCTCAATTCGCAGGCCCGATCATTCCCGCAGCACTCATCTCGGCACTCCCAGACAGCCTGAAGGCGTCATATCTGGATACGCCAGTCTGGAAGATATTTGCGGTGGTCTTGATCTCGCTGATCGCCGCTATGATGTTAATCCGCTGGCATCGCGTAGTGACACGGCACAAATCGGGGAGCCGGATCGCCCGCCTCTTGCGCAGTATCGTGAGCAGCGCGACGGTCCTGGCATTCATCGGCTTACTCCTGCACTTCTTTCAGACCCAGATTAGTGTCACTGGCCGGTTTGCCTACATGGTCGACCTCATTTACACCGTACTCTTCTACTTTGCC
>CAJICH010000103.1_pt1 | contig 8960 bp, 13 predicted proteins | sample 9199591 | NCBI WGS metagenome assembly CAJICH01 (sample SAMEA7708332, study PRJEB35096) | sediment metagenome | biome: marine neritic benthic zone biome [ENVO:01000025]; feature: sediment [ENVO:00002007]; material: shallow marine sediment [ENVO:03000034] sea grass bed [ENVO_01000059] ...
CCCAGAGTTCACCGCAAGGGCTGTGCGCGGCTGGCTCGGCGGCGTCAGCGTTCAGACCCTCTTCATCGAGCCCGGCTCACCTTGGGAGAACGGATACTGTGAAAGCTTCAACGGAAAGCTCAGAGACGAGCTGCTCAACACTGAGATCTTCGACACGCTCCGCGAGGCGCAGGTCCTCATCGAAGGCTGGCGCCGCTATTACAACGTGGTTCGGCCTCACAGTTCGCTCGGATGGCGACCGCCAGCGCCGGAAGCCATCGCCGCGCCGAACCCGGCGCCCGCGGCCTACGCCATACGAGGGCTCCGACCACGCCCGCCTTCCTCAAACGACCCGCTCGATGTTACATAAAGGGTGGCTGCTTAGATGGGGGCTGGTCAACCGGATGTTCAAAGGATGCGCGCTATGCCTATTCCTGACCCGAAGCAGTCACTTCGATTGTTGCGTGTGCCATTGTCGGATTGTGAACAATTGCGGCCTATAAAACAGCTGACGTGTTCGCTTCGCGGCCAATATTTAGATGGTTAATACAGATTATTATCAGCATATTTTACCAAACCTGCGCGAAAAATTATTTGTGTATTATTTTTGAGTCAAATCGCCTAGACACAATCTGGAGAAAATAATGTGAAAAAATCTTTCTATCCTGAAAGGAAAATCAGATGAATATCCCGGCTTGGACGAAACCCGCCCTATGGGGCGGTATTGTAGGAGCAGTCGCGATGGCGATTACCAGCTTTACATGGGGCGGCTGGGTCACCGGTAGCAAAGCCGAAGTGATGGCCTCGGATCAGGCGAGTAGCGCGGTCGTGGCGGCGCTTGCGCCGATCTGCGTCGCACAGGCGCACAAAGATCCGCAATCGACAGCTACGATGGCCAAGCTGAAGGAATCAAGCACCTACGAGCGCAGCCCGATCGTTATGGACGTCGGCTGGGCGACGATGCCAGGCTCAACTGAGCCGGACCGTGCTGTAGCCAATGCCTGCATGGCCGAGCTAGCGACGGAATTCTAGCCAGCGTCTCGATCCAGCTCGACTGCCCCCGAGCGTCTTGCCGCCGCGCGTGCGCGTCATCAGGCCTCGGATTGCCACGCCGGAGCGAGGTCTCGTTTCTCGACACGTTCTGGCGAGCGGAGCTTCGTTCGAGACATAAGCTCGATCAGTGGTTGAGGCACTCTGCCGCCACCGCTGGTGCATCCCTTAGGCAGCGATGAAGTCCATTATCCAACGCAGCCGAAGAAATGCCAACCACATAAGCGAAGGATTTCTGAAGCCATGACCGCCGCCAAGACACGGGCCGAGATGCAGTCTGCCGCAAGGGAGCGGCAAGCCAAGCGCGCACGGCTCGAGCACGAAATTGCCCTTCAAGAGCGCGCAGAACAAACCGCGAAATTGCGGGCACTCCGACTGGCCAAGGAGGCCAGCGATAGGAAGCGCGCGCGGATCAGGAAGGCAACGGAGGCTCCGAAAGATGACGATTCAACGAGCTGAAAACGCGTCGGTCGCCAGTGACGAGCGCGAGCAAAATTCGTTCGATAACCAATGGTACTCCGGCGTGTTTGAAAGTGGCAAGGCGTGCTCGCGCGCATCGCTTTACATCGGCGCGCTGTTGCTGATCGCGGTACAGAGCATGGGCTTCGCCGCTGGTTCGTCTGCCGGAATCCCGGAGAACGCCCATGCGAAGAGCTACGGCAATGGCTGGCGATGCGACACCGGATATCGGCCGAACAACGGCTCATGCGTGAAAATCCTGGCTCCGCCTAATGCGTTTCTCACCGCTTCAAACTATGGCCGCGGTTGGGAGTGCAGCCGCGGTTACGTTGAGACAGGCGGTCGCTGCGTCGAGATCGAAGTTCCGGCCAACGCGTATTTGACCGCGCCCGGAAACAGCTGGGCGTGTGAGCGCGGAAATCGAAAAGTCGGCGAAGACTGCGTTGCGGTTCCCGTTCCTGAGAATGGATTTCTTGATGACGAGTCCTACGGGTCTGGCTGGCGTTGCAACCGGGGCTACCGCGCGGCAGATGGCAATTGCATAGCTATCGCCGTTCCGGAGAATGGCTATCTTACGGCCTCGGTCTATGGCCCGGGGTGGAAATGTAAACGAGGACATCGTGCGGCCGGCGACGAATGCACTGCGGTTGTCGCTCCACCGAATGGATATCTGACGAATGTTGACGACGGCGTGGGATGGGCTTGCAATCGTGGTTTCAATAGGATTGGCGACGCCTGCAGCCAGATCGAGGTGCCTGCGAACGCCTACCCGATCTACTCGAAATACGGGACGCGGTGGGATTGCGAGCGGGGATACCGAAAGTCGGCGGGTACCTGTACTGAAATCCGCGTGCCGGAGGATGGATACCTGACCGACGCTGGTCACGGGAAAGGGTGGCAATGCATCAGAGGTTATCGCCAAGCGGGTGCTGCCTGCGTTGCAATCGAACTTCCTGCGAACGCCTTTCTTGTCGGGTCAGCGCGTGACCGCGGGTGGAAATGCTCCCGAGCGTATCAGAAGGCAGGGGGGCTTTGCGCATCCGTCGCAGTTCCGAAGAACGCCCATCTTGATCGTTCAGGCAGCGACTGGGAATGTGATCGTCCGTTCAATAGGAAAGGCGGCGAGTGCGTCATGCCTTGATTGTGCGGATGAGCGTACGCCCTGTTTTGACCATGATCTTCGCTCCGCCCAGAATCGCCGGTTTGTTAGTTTTTCGCACAATCCTGCCCTAGCCTCAAAGGCAGCAATCGGGAGTGAACCGGGCATTCGAAAAATTGCTCAAATGGCAGCTTTGTCCCGCACAGCGGACATCGCGTCGTGAGACCGACTTCGCAGTTACCACGAATGCCTGCTATGAGCCCTTTCTGCACGATGCTGCGCCGCATCCAAACGGCAGCAATGCGCGGCAAACCGGACGCTCAGTAAGTGTGCGCTACGTGTATTTCTGACCCAAATCGGAAGTTGCGTTTTCGATCAGGTTAGGGCCTACGGTAGCGCTCAAGATCCCGATCCAGGACGGGTCGTTCCTGGATCAGGACCGATGTCGCGAGCTCGATGCCGCCGCGAAAATATTTGATCTTCGCCGTCTGACCGATCTCTAGCGCCCTAACGGCGGATGTAGCGTCCTCAATGGATTGGAGATGCACTCCATTCACCTCGGTTATAATATCCCCGCCAAGAACAATCTCCTGCATCCCCCACATGATTGGCAACGATCCGCCCTTTATGCCGGCTTTTTCAGCGGCGCTGCCTGGCTCCACTGTCTCGACCAGGAAACATCTCGAAAATGGCACTCCCAGCATGGGTTGGATTAGTGGGCTTACCATCTGGCCGTAGAGCCCGTGCCAGGGTCGCGCCACCTTGCCGGTCTTGATCAATTCGGGCAGCAGGTCACGCAAAGTCTCAACCGGTATCGCGTAGCCCATATTCTCGGCCTGTGGGCTTTGACTCCGCAACGTGATCATTCCGATCAACCGACCACAGCCATCTACGAGCGGGCCTCCTGAATTGCCCCCGCTGACCGCCGCGTCTGTCTGGATATACGGCGACAGCCAACTGGAAGTATTGAGTGGTATCACTCGGCCTAGGCCCGAAACGATCCCCGAAGAGATCGACTTCCCAATCCCAAGAGGATACCCCACGACAAAAACGGGCTGCCCCACGACCAAGGCGTCGGAAGGTGAAAATCTGATTGGTCTGGTCTGGCTATCGATGCCAGGGACCTTGAGTACCGCAACGTCAAGAACCGGATCAGTCCCAATGACCTCCGCTTCCAGAAGAATTCCATTGCTGGTGACCCCGATTGCGGTCGCCTCAGTGATTACGTGGAAGTTGGTCATAACGTAACTGTCGCCAAGTGCGACACCCGACCCACGACCGCCGCGCACGCGCTCGATTACCTTGAATGGATCGATCCCATAGGCCATCACCTGCACTACGCTGGGCGCGGTGTCGTGGTAGATCTGAGTCGCTGGTTGGTTACACGCCACGTCGTCGGCGATCTCTGACGGAGCATCCTGCGCAAAAATTGGCTTACTGACCGCGAAAATTACAAAGTAAATCGCATCTAATGCGACGCGTCCGCCGAAGCGAAGCAAATCAAAGGGGTGGTTGGACTCTGAGTGCTTTTTCATGCTTCAAAGCACACGTCAGTCGAATCGGGTATGCCGATTAAAAAATTTCGATGATTGCTTGAATTCGAACAAACGCAGGAGTTCTGAGTGTTGACATGGATCAATGGTACTCAATGCGTCAGGACAGAACCGGTGAAGCTGCCGCTCCATTCCATAAGCCGGCGCACGCCATCATTGACCTTAGTCAATGATCGGAGTGTCGAGGTGGGATCAATTTTAGAACCATCCAGTATTTCCTGGAAATTATCACATGAATTATTGATCACCATTTTGCAAGATTTTGAAGGTTCTGGCGATTACTCTCCCCCAATAACCTTGTAACCGTTGTGGTTTTGAAAGTTTACTCCATGAATTTTGTTGGCGACAAATTGCCTGCCGCGGTCCAGCGATACAAGCAGACACCAATGTTCACTGAGCAAACGTTGCCATCGGCGTTGACAAGAATGCATTCAACGAAGTCGGGCGTATGGGGAATAATCCATGTTGTGAGCGGCAAACTTCGGTATGTGGTTCCGTCCACCTGCCTAGATGTGGAGCTCGATGCGCGGACGCGCGGCGTAATCTCGCCTGAACGATCTCATCACGTCGAGCTGATTGGCGAAGTCACGTTCTTCATCGAGTTCTGGAAATAACCGCCTTCCAGAAGAGTACGATGTCGTCCGGGTGTGTGAATGTCTGCATTTGGCACAAACCGGACATCTGGGCGAACCGCTCTGATCGTCCGATGACCGACGCTAACCGGACGTTCTCGCCTTGTCGGCGCGCCATTGTGCCCAGCGCCGCTGCTGTGCCTCAGCGATGCGCTCGCGAGCTTCCTTGGTCGTCGGACCGGTGCTCAGTCCACCATGCATCCGACACCGTGGTGACCAAGGTAGACGCCGCATTCGGCAGGGCGTGCCTTGCCGGGTTTTCGCGCCACATCGCTCCCCATGCTTCGAGCGCCGCCAAAGCAATTTGCAGAAACGGATGAACGAAGCTTTGTCCTCTGGGTCCCATGCCATGGCGTCTAAGACCCCATGACATGTCCGCCCGGGTAGGCTTGCGGAATGAGCAGTTCTCTGAGCTGCACCACGTTTCAATCTGCGTTGGTTGTGCAGTTGCGTGCACCAGCCTAGATTCCTATCTAGTTTTGAACAGCCAGCCGTTGACTGTCGTCCTGACGCCCTGGGATCACCGTGGTCCAAGAACGGAGACCAACAAATGAACCTTGCCAGACTTTCGAAGCGCGTAACTGAAGAGCTAGAGCAAGCCCTCCCCGACAATCTTTCGGAGGGCGACAGGGGCGCAATCCTGAAGATCGTCCAGCAGGCAATGCTCGATGCATCCAGTCGGACGCACAGGGAGATGAAGGATACCGCGGTCATCTGTTGTGGCCCGGAGGCTGATCTGGCGCACAAGATTCAGGAACAGATGGATAAGAAGCGCGACATGCTCATTGCCAACCTGACCGCTATGCGCTGACGATCGCGCGCGCGGCGGTTCAACAGCACGGCGCCAGGACGATGGCATTCACGACGGGTCGGCGTTACCGAGATGTGAAAATGGCGCGGAGACCTTCGTGCTAGAACGTCCGTTAATCTGCGTATCGCAGACGCAAGCTGGAAGGGCCGTGAGCGCGTGCTTCTGATCCGAACGCGACGTTTCGATCCCACGCTTCAGTAGACTGCCGAAGCCGCCCGTGAGCGCCTGACAGCCGTCACCAGCGACCGAGAGGTGCTGGAAGGTTCGGGGCCGCCTGGTCCCCCCGCAACAGCGACGTTGACGACGCGTTCCTGGCCGCTGTGTGCCGCCGTGGGATCAGCTTCGACTGGGCTCCTGCTTGGGAAGGCGAAGTCCTGCACCGGCAAGGCGTCCGCCTGACAGAGAACCGCCCAGCCGTGGTATCAGCGGCTGGGCGGCTGTCACCCATTTGCGAGATGGAAAGTCGGTGACGCGAGCACGCTACCCGGCGGCAAATGGCGGGACAAGGCCGACAAAAAGACCGCCCGGCACGCTTGCACCGGACGGGAGTTACCCTGCTTTGGGAGTTGCATCGGAGAACAACCGATGACCCGTTCAACCTATCCAGCGGGACAAGGCCGTGCCAGCGCTCGGCGTGCCACATAGCGGAAATTCCGCGTTGCCCATCCTGTCCGGTAGCACCGGTGCCGGCATTTGGCACTACCTGGACGCACGCTAAGCCGAGCCTGATGGTCCGTTTACCAGCACAATCCAGACGCTCGGTGCGAAAGGTCTTCATTCGGGTGGGAAGCCGACGTTGTGAGAGACCGCACTGAAGGTCGTCTCATGACCTGAATGCGACGATCAATGAGAAGGACGAGCGGATTAAACACTCACTCATTGAGCGATCTGCTCAATCGGGAAGCCGAACAATTGCTGAGACTTCCAGAAGCATAGCTGGGTCCGCGAGCCCGGAGATGAATAGCAACGTGTTTGGCGGCATTGGGCCATCCCCGAAGTGCTTTTCATAAGTGGGTAATCTGTGCTGATGCCAAATCTCCCGAGACTCTGCTCCGACGACATACGTCGTCAACTGGACGACGGACCGAAGGCCGGCGCCGAGAGAGGTTACCACTTTCGCGAGATTGTCGAAGACGACTGGAATCTGACCGCCTAGATCGTTTGGGGCTACGATCTGGCCATTCCGGTCAACGGACACCTGCCCCGCGATAAAGGCAAATCGGCCACCCTCGGAAATCGCCACATGGCTGTATCGGCCAAGAGGCTCGTGATGATCGGCGGGATTGATAAGGGTCACGCTCATTCGTTTCCTCTCAGGCGCTCGAAGCTGCGGGTAATCGTCGAGGTCGCCCGCATCGTCCGGGCGCGCTTTGGCGCGATGTCGAGTGAGAAAGGCGGCGGAGGTAACCGATCAGCATCGCTCATGCTCCTCTTCGACCGTGGGCAACTTCAGTCGTCCTGTTCGCGCATCCAGGTAGCAATCCGCTCGCCAATCATGATGCAAGTGAGACTGGTATTGGCGCGAGGAATGGTTGGCATGATCGAGGCATCCGCCACTCTCAATCCGACGGCGCCATGAACACGCCCGTGCTGATCTACGACAGCACCCGGGTCATTGGCTGGGCCCATGCGAGCCGTCCCGACGGCATGGACATAGTGCCTCACGGAGCGCAGGACGTATTCCTGCGCCCAGGCATCTTGGTCGACGAGTTTGGCAAACTTTGTGGCGGGGAGTGTTGAGCCATCCCATATCGAAACCCTGTCGGAGCCAATTGCTATGAGATCGGGTGTTTGCACAAGCTTGGAAAGCAACTTCAAACCCTCAACCAACCGCCTGATGTCCTCTCTTTCCGAAGCAAGGTTGAACCTGAGGTTCGGCTGGACCTCGGGATCCTTTGATCGCAATTGCAGTGTGCCGCGGGAATGCGGCTTCATCAGCATCGTGCCGAGCTGAAAAGCGGGCTGCGGCAGATACTGAAACGGAATAACCTGCATGTCGTTGTCTTGTGACGAGCCGCGCGCCGTGTAACGGAGCAGAACCTGAATTAGGGGGCTGTCTTCGTCGATCACCCCCGGTGGGGTCTCCCAGCTCACGCTGGAAAACGCGTGATCTGTCAAATTGCGCCCAACGCCATCCAAAGAAATCCGGGGCTCAACATCGAGGGCAACCAGGTCGTCGGCAGGCCCAACCCCAGAACGCAGGAGGATAGAAGGAGACCCAAAGGCCCCGCCGCATAGGGTAATCCGCCTGCCAAGCAGCCGCTCGCGCCCAGTCGCATTCTTTACTTCAACACCAACCGCTTGGTTCCGCTCGAAGAGCACGCGGTCCACAAGACAATCGGCCAGGATCGTCAGACTTTCTCGATCCCGTGCTGGAAGCAGATAAGCAATTGCGGTCGATCCCCGGATGGTCTGGTTGCCCGCAAGCCGGTGGTTCCAAGGGCCTGAACCAACGCCAGTGGCGTCGGGGTGGTTGTTGTCAGGAGAGGTCGAAAAATCGAGCGCCTCGCAGGCTGCAACGAAGGCCGCCTGTGCCGGGCCATGTTCGATAGAACCGTAGCGGCGGATCGGGATCGGCCCGTCGCCGCCGTGGTAGTCACCCGCACCTAGTTCGTCTGCTTCGATGTCCCGGAACACGGGAAGCACACGGGCCCAGTCCCAGTCGGTGTTTCCGAGCGCCCTCCATTCGTCATAGTCGGCGGGCATTCCACGCAGAGCGAGACAGGCGTTAACACTCGATGAACCGCCAATGACCTTGCCACGAGCATAGTCCACGGTCCGGCCGCTCACCATCTCGGCGGTGAGGCCCCAGTCGTGGTTACTCGGAAGATGACGGCCATCCAACAACGTGCCGGGCGTGCTGGCGACGCTCGGATAGTCCGGCCCTGCCTCGATTAATAGGACCTTCCTATCGCTGTCCTCCGATAGTCGAGCCGCGAGCACTGCCCCCGATGACCCGCTGCCAACGATAATATCGTCGAATACCATGAGCGAACCTCAAAGCGTGGATCGTCATCGAAACTCGGGATCAATTCGCTTCATCCACTTGAAGCCAAGCGTACCTCTGCGAGCGCACCTGATCAACTTTGCGGAATGTCGATTGTTGGCACGTTCCCGAAATAGCCTCAACGGCAGCAATCGCGATCAAACCGGACGTTTGAAATTTTGCGCCAACGGCAGGTTTGTCCGCGCGGCCGACATTGACCCCCTTAACGATTTCGCCCTCGCAGCGAATGGCCGGTTTGAGCCCAATCTACTTGATGCTGCACTGCGTTCGAACGGCAGCAATCTGGGGAAAACCGGACGCACTGTAAGTTTGGTCTATGCGTATTCCTGACCCAATCGAGACCTTCTTGGCCGTGTAGACTAGGGTTTCG